>Ga0181389_1000156_pt1 | contig 26284 bp, 24 predicted proteins | sample 12SPOviralmetaG_FD_130121 | JGI IMG/M metagenome (GOLD analysis project Ga0181389, IMG submission 130121) | Marine viral communities from the oligotrophic San Pedro Time Series (SPOT) site, San Pedro Channel, CA, USA - 12 SPOT_SRF_2010-06-29 | ecosystem: Environmental > Aquatic > Marine > Strait...
TATACTATATTTGAGTACTAGTCAAGTTTTTTACGATTTTCTTTTAACCAGTCTATGGTTGATTGAGATAACATAGTGCCGTCATAAGGAATGTCTAGTATGTTTTCTAATATATGTTTAAACAGACTATCTTGTTCTTTACCCATCTGAATTAATAGATTATAGTTTTCTTCTACTTTATCAATTGCTCCTAAGTACATATTATCTCTCCAATGCTCTACGTTTTCTAAAACAGCATCCATACGTTCTTTAGGATCGGGTATCAAGTCGTACGGTTTTACCAAGTACTCATCAAATGTGTGAAAGCCTAACTCGTTTAAATATTTGCATGTACCATATTGTCCAGCAATAATAAATGGTAGTTTATATCCTATGGTGTACCAAGTTTTTTCTGTTACAAGTTTATGCCTATGATTGTTTTGTTCATCGTAGTATCCAGTCTCTGATATTAGTCTAAACAGTTTATGTTCTAATATATCTGTTTGCATTATGTGTGGATGCCAAGAGTTACAAGACCCTTCTACTTCATACCATGCTGAATTATCTGGATTTGAATTTAAATTTAAATTATTATAGTTCTGTTGGTCTTCTAGTTCTAAGTATTGTACACTATTTGCTAGATTGCTTTGTGTTAATTGTAAACTGTATTCGCAATGTTCAAGGAGATTACGTTTTGCCATTTCAACTATTAGTCTATATCTATTGTACTTGTTAGGTGCACCTGTCAAACATACAAATTTATCAGCATCACTATCCCACTCAGTGACTGCTGGTAATGTCTTACATGTTTCCCATACCAATTGATTGAATACCAATGTAGGAATGTATTCATTCAGCATGTCAATATGTTTTTGTTCAGTATCTTCCATAACAAGTAATACTGCTTTGGCTTTGTTGGGTTTAGTTTTAAAGAACGCAATGTATTTGTCTATGTTAGAATCTTTAAATACATCTGGTTCAAAGCATGTTGTAAATACATGACTACCATTTAACCATAGTGGAGCCATAATATGACCAAATTGTTTCAGATAATTTAATTCCATGTATTCTAATTTGTGATGGTGGTATAACATTGTATAATATTTAGCCAAGAAAAAGGAGGCCGGAGCCTCCTTTTAGTTTGTTGTATACTATTGTTTAACTATTAAGTTAAGAATTGATATTCAACGGTTGCCAAAACAACACCAGCCGTTGGAGTACTTGCAGTACTTCCGTCTGACTGTTTAAATGATGCTGTTACTGTTGCTCCGCCGGCTATTGCTTCCGCACCTAAGTCAACAACGTAAAGACCTGTTACAGTTGGATCGTTTTGAGCCACTGCCATTAAGTCATTAGTTCCGTCATTTATAACTATACCATCAACTGAACCACCACTAAATGCTGTTGAAACTTTTAATGTTAGTTTAGAACCTATGTAAGTTCTACCACTTGTGTTAGGCATTGTACCAATTGCAAATGAACTATCTGAACTGTTTGCTGTAAACGTTTGTCTCAGTACAGTATCATCAACTGCTGATACTTTCGTATCAACGTATGCTTTAACAGATTGTTGAGTAGGTACTAAAGAAGCACTATCTGAAGCCATGTTGTCTTCATCTACAAAACCTGTAATAGTTATTGCACCATCACTTAAACTTGCGTATGTGATAGTTCCTGCTTTCAAGTTAGCATCAGTTAATGTTAAATCACCTGAGCTAGATCCTGTTGCAGTTGTTGTTGCAAACTGGAATTGATCAGCACTTTCGTCCCAACCAAAGAATGCGTTATCATCGTTTCCTCTTTCAATAACAATACCAGCATCGCCTGACGCCGCGCCAGTTGAACCAGTACCAAGTTCTAACAGTTTGTCAGAAATTGTTGTGTTAGTTGAAGAAACAGTAGTAGTTGTACCATTTACAGTTAAGTTACCTGCTAATGTTAAGTCAGTTGCTCCAATAGTTGTTACACCACTCAAAGCACCTGCTGTCAATGTAGCAGTTCCGTCTGTTAATGATCCACCTTGAACTGCACCTGAGAATGTACCTGCAACCATACCACTTAATGTAGTATCCATGTTTACAGTTAATGTATCAGTTGCACTTGCTACAGTAGTAATGTTAGTTCCACCTGCTATGTCAACTGTGTCTCCACCGTCAACAACTTGTGAACCTGAATCACCTGTTAGTGTCCAAGAAGTACTAATAGAAGCCGTTGAAGCCGCTGTTATACGACCTTGTGCGTCTACTGTTATAACTGGAATTGCTGTACTACTACCATAACTTGCGGCTGATACCGCTGTGTTATCTAGGTTTACAGTTAATGTGTTACCACTACCTGCTGTAGTTAAGCCTGTTCCACCTGCTATATCTAATGTTTCAGTATCAAAATCAATTGATAAAGCACCACCGCCATCACCTTGGAAAGCCAAACTGTTACCAGTATTAACTGTAAGGATTTGGTCATCGACATATTTTTTAACAGATTGTTGAGTTGGTACTAAAGTAGCACTATCTGAAGCCATATTGTCTTCATCAACAAAAGCAGTTACAGTTATTGTACCATCACTTAATGATCCGAACTGAACTGTTCCAGAAGCAGTTACACCTACAGCACCTGTTAAAGATCCTGAGGCTAATGTAGCCGTTCCGTCTGTTAAACTTCCACCTTGTACAGCACCACTGAATGTTGCCGCAACACCTGAACTAATTGTACCAGCATCATATGTAGCAGTACCATCATTGAATGCTCCTGCTGTTACTGTACCACTAAAAGCACCTGTTGTTGCACCTGTTATAGCACCGTCTGATAGACTTGCTACGCCATCTGTGATTATACCAGCAGTTGTAAAATTACCTGCTGTCATTGTTCCACTTACTGTAGGTGCATTTACTAAGCCAATAGTAATAGCATCGTTTGAAACAGTTGTTTCAATTTCGTTACTAGTACCAGCAAAGTTTAATGTTCCACCAGTTGTGAAGGTGTCGTTTGATCCACTGTCAGCACTTAATGTGAATGAAGAACTAATGCCACTAATTTCAGTGTCAACGTATGCTTTAATACTCTGTTGAGTAGCCGCCGCTGTTGCTGAGTTACTAGCCATGTTATCTTCATCTAAGAATGCTGTTACTGAAGCACCACTGGCACCTGTAAAGGATGTTGCCGTGATTGCCGCAGAGTTAATTGCGCCTGTTCTTATTGCACTTTTGGTGCCTGTGAAAGTGTTTGAGTTTTCTGTAGCATCTGCTATGAAAACAAATTCACTTGCTGAATCATCATAACCAAAGAAACCTTTCTTTGCCGCTGATCCGTCATGCCAATTAAATTTTATACCTCTGTCTAAGTTGTCGTCCGAGCTAATGCTTGGATCACCTACTTCAAAAATAGGATCGTCAACTTGTACTGTACTGCTGTTTACTGTCGTTGTTGTACCGTTTACGGTTAATGTACCTGAAATTACTGCATCACCAGTAATTGTAACTGTAGATGAAGTAATATCATCTGAGTTAAGTACACCTGTTACTGTTAAATCGTTTCCGATTGTAACATCATTTGGTAAACCAATTTGTATTTGATTATTTGTTACTGCTGTTTCTATCTCGTTAGTTGTACCTGCAAAAGTTAATGTATCAGTTCCTAATGTTACTGAGTCATTACTTCCGCTGTCCGCCGCAACTGTTAATGCTGTAGAAATAGCCGCTGTAGTAGCCGCTGTTATTCTACCTTTTGCATCAACTGTTAGCACAGGAACTGCTGTTGCACTACCATAACTTGCCGCACTTACACCAGTATTATCTAGTGTTGTGGTTAAAGTTATGTTTTGACTACCATCAAAAGCAGTAGCCGTTGCATCAACATCACCATCTATGGTGATTGTTCTTGCGTTTGCAAGTGCTGTTGCTGTATCTGAATTACCAGTTACATCACCAGTTAAGTTACCTGCAAAGTTAGTGGTTGCTGTAATTACAGTACCACCAATAGCCGCCTTAGTAGTTCCACCAATAATAGTGCCGTCTATTGCACCACCATCAATGTTTACTGAGTCAGCCGCCTGTGTAGCGATTGTACCTATACCGAGTGTAGTCCTACCAGCCGACGCATCTGCGTCGTCAATAATACTTCTACCAAATGCCGAAATACTGGAAGCCGCAAAAGTGTTTGCGCCACTAGTGTAAATGATGTTGTCCTGTGCAACTGTAGTTAAACCAGTTCCCCCTTTAGTGGTTGCTATCGCTGTACCACCCCAGGTTCCTGCTTGAACTGTTGCAAATTCGACATCTTCTAGAGCTGAACCGTTGTCTTTAAATTGGAATTTGTTATTGGATGCATCATAAACTACGAAGCCTCCACTCTTTCCATATTGAACATCGGCGGCAACACCTTTGATTCCAAAGTTTTTAATATTCGCCATCTTGTTACTCCTTAAGGATTTTGTCTATATATAGATGTACAAGAACTTACTTTAATGTAAGCATTATACTTGTATATTTATCGTATATCGGGATTAAACGTAGGTTACACTAACTGTGACAGCACCAAGTGTTGCTGAGTTATGTGTGAACTTACAACGTATGTTTAAGTCATTTGTTTGACTGGCAGGATAAACATATCCTGGACTTGATGTATATGTTCCTGCTGAAGATAGGTCGCTCATATCACCTGTCATGTATGCATCTATATCTGTTTGGTCACCAACGTCTACTGTTGGAGCATCACCTGTATAATTTGTTACTGGAGTTGTAACTTTAACACTTACTTCGACAATTCTTGAACCAGGAGATACATTACCAAGTGTAACTGTTTCAACTCCGCCAAAGCCTCCGCCTGGTGTATCAAAGGAAGTTGTTAATGTTTGTGCATCAGTATTAGCACTATCCTGATTACTTAACTCGCCCCATGCACTTCCATCATATATGAATAGACCCCACTCACCATCACCTGCATCTGTTACATAGGCAAGGTCTCCTGCTTGTGGACTTAATGAATCTCTTGCTGATATGTTAGCAACAATAGTTGTTCCTGATGACTTCATACCATGTTCAATGTATAACCCTAATGGGAATTGACCATTATGTACACTAGTAATACCAAAGTCTGTACTAGGTGTTCCTGTTTTATCTTCTAAGTCAATAGGTCCACCATCTGTTCTAGTAAGTTTTAAATTCTTTCCTGTACTTGCACTTGTACTCAAAGATATTCCTGTTATACTGGCATCGCCGGCAAACGGAACATTACTGTTTGCATCGTTTGTTACATTAACAATAGTAATAGCATTACCATTTGATTCTGAAAGTACTAGTCTACCATCTCCTAATATTTCAGTACTGAAGTTAGGAATACTAAGTCCATCTAATACGTTTTTAATATCTGTATTGTTTGCAATTCCGGCACCATATTGTGCATTACCACTTGGACTTGATGTAACATTAGCAAGGTATGTACCACTGCCTGTTGTGATGTTTCCACTAAATGGAATGTATCCGCCTAATAATCCATAACTGTAATCACTAGTATCTGATGTAGCACTTGTGGGTACAGCGGCTTCTGTGGCTGTTACAAAGGTGTTTGCTGTGCCATTAATGTCTGTTACAGCATTTGCTATAGTTGTTCCGGTGCTTAAGGTTACATTGGTACCATTGATTTCTATAACATGATTCTGCGTTGAAGTAGCATTAGAAATATTACCTGTTGCTACAGTACTCACAGCATCTTTTAATTTTAAGAATAATATTTTGCCTGTGTCAGTTGTAGTTAAATCTCCATCTGTATCGGCATATATAAATTGTCCAGCAGTACCTGGTAAAGCCGGATTAAAGTCTATAATTTGGTTCTGTGGTTTTACTTTAAATTGATTAGGTCCTGGACCTGTATAACTTACAACACCAACTGTTCTACTAATTGTACTTGCATTTGCTTTAACCAAAGTACCTGAACTAGTAATAGCAAGTACATCACCTCTAGCGAATGTATGTGCGTCTTTTGTAAATCTAAAATGTTCTTGTGGATTTAAGTATTCAAACCTACTAACAACGTTTGGATAAAAATCTGTACTAACCAAACTTGCTGGTAAAGGATCTATCATAGGTTTGCCTTCACTATTAATATTAAATAATACTCCTGTGCCTGGTACAGCAAATATAGGAGAACCTGAACTGCTTCTAAATGCATTATATCTATCTACATCTTCTGCAATTACTGTTACTGATGTTGTGCTCTTACTGGTTACACTTACTATTTGTAAACATTTTCCATCCTGGGAGCCTGCTATCCAATCACCTACACTTACATCCATGCCATTATACTTTCTACTTTCTCTAGTCTTATGAGAACCATGTGCATATTCAGTAACAGTAAAAGTTATTGTATATTGAAAAGGTTTTGCTGAACCACCACCACTCCACCAAGGATCACCTTCTCCATCATCGTGGAGCCAATTCTTATATCCAGTCGCTGAAGTAAAAGATATCTGTAATACCTTTGCTGGTTTGTAAACGTCTAATGTTGAATCAGCACTCTTATTAAAAATAGTATCAGCCATTTATTATGACCCCATCGTAAAGTATATCCAGGCATGTGATGTCTGTCCAAATCCACTGCTTGATCCTGTTTCACTTCTTGTTAATGATAGTGTTAAGTTAGCACTTCCTAATGTTCCATGTGGTGAGCCACTACCTGCTAATTTTAAGGTAGTATTATTTGTACTTGCACTTTGCCCTTTTATTAAATACTCCGATGTGGACTGGCTAAAGCCGTATGCTGTTATGCCTAATGGAGGATAATTATAGTTGCCTCCAAAGTCTACTATGACTTCACAACTGTTTGATGCCGCATTGTTTATAGTAACATTACCCATGTTAGTACTCTTATCACTAATACCGCCTGTGCCTTGTGTTGTATCTACTGCTCCTGCAGAAGTGTAATATAATTTAAAGTATTCATAACTTGTACCACTACCGCCTCCGCCGCCTGAAATATTTACATTAGCGGCACTTGTTATTCTACCTTGTGCGTCTATTGTAAGTTGAGCAGTCTTTGTAGCACTACCATATACACCTGCTGTAACTGAAGTGTCTGCTAAGTTTACTGTGACTGTACCTGAAGTACCGCCGCCACTTAAACCAGTGCCTGCTGTAACACCTTCAATGTCTCCAGCACCACCGCCTGATTGATTAGTCCAACTTAATACACCTGAACCATCTGTTTTTAATACTTGGTCTGCACTACCATCATCGTTTGGTAATGTTAATGTATAACTTGCCGCCGCACTATGTGGAGGTCCTTTAATTGTTATACCATGTGAGTTATTCTCACAATTTAATTTAAACTGTCCTGCGCCTTTGGTAGCATTACCTTTGAATACTACTACTCCTGATCCGTTTGGATCTAAATCTATATCGCCATTGCTTACTGTTACAATGTCTTTGCCGTTTATATCTAAGTCACCACCTAGTTGAGGTGTAGTGTCTTGTACAAAACTTGTAAATGTTTCTGTTGTTAAATATGAACTAAAGTCTGCTGGTGTAAATGTTGATACACCTGTTGAATTATTGTATGTTAATGAACCAGAACCACTTGCACTTGCTGTAGTAACACTAAAGTCTGTAAGTGCCGCTCCACCACCTGCTGGTCCTGTAGCACCTTGTGGTCCTCTAATATTACCAACATCTTGTGCTGAACTATTAGAATAATTTAATGTTAAGTTACCAGTACCTGCTAAACTTACACTTGTAATGCCTACTCCAGCAGTACCTTGTGATCCAGTTGAACCTGTTGGTCCTGTAGCACCTGTATTACCTGCTGGTCCTTGAGGTCCAGTAGCACCTAAACCACTTAGGTCTAATGTGGTGCCATCGTATGTTAGGTCACTACCACTTAATGCTATAGTAGGTCTGCTTTGTATATCACTATGATTACCAGTAAATGCAACTGTTGATAGTTGTGTATTACTGTTATTTAAAGCATTGGCAACTTCAGCCAAACTGTCTAAATTGACATTGGCTCCGCCTTTAAGTAATGAAACTTGATTATCAACGTATGCTACAACATTTGTATTTGCTGTATTAACAAAAGTTTGTGTAGCATATGAGTTATTAGTTAGGTATGTTGCAACATTACTGTCACCATAATTACCTGCCACGCCTGCCAGTGTGCTTGTTAAATCTACATTACCTGTTTGTCCTGCAAGGCTTATAACATTACCACTTAGTGATATGTCTTGTGCCAATGCACTTAAATCTATTGAATTACCACTTGAAATACCTAATGCATAAGTGCCTGCATTCCAAGTTAATGTTTGGTCTGAACCTCCAGTTTGATTTGTAAAACTGAAGTTACCTGCACCATCTGTTTTAAGTACTTGGTTAGCAGTACCATCAGTAATGCTTAAATCTGTTAAACTTAAAGTATCAAACTCTATTGCATTTGCACTTGAATTTACTTTAAGATATTTTCCTGCCGCACCTGTAAAGTTTGCTGGAGTATCTGATAGTCCTATTAAGTTACTACTACCTCCACCGCCTCCGGTACTTGCAAATGTAATACTATCACCTGATGCATTAGTTCCAATAGTCATTCCAGAACCAGCAACAAATGTTATTGTATCGCTAGATGTATCTGCAGTTAAATTGTCTTGTCCTGAAACTGCAAATGTGCTAAATGCTCTAGTGGCAATGTCACTAGCATTAAGTCCTATATTAAATCTTTTATTAGCAGTATCTACACCAACTGTGATGTTACCATCGCCTCTAATATCTACTGCACCAGTTGGTTGAACAAAACTAGTAGTACCATTTGTTCCTGATATATTACCTAATAGTCCACTAGTATTAGATGTATCTACATTGGCTATTAAGGCAGTTACTTCTGTTTTAGTATATGAGTCTGTTGCTAATCTATAATTAGCCGCAGGTTGTGAACCTAAGTTTGTGGCATTTACTGCCAGGTCAGCCGTACCTCTAAAGTATGTGCTGAACACTTCACTAAATTTGTTTGTTGAATTACCTAAATCGTATGTGTTATCTAGTGCTGGAGCATTATGAGCCGTGGTGACCATTGCTTGTGCCACGTGAGCATTAAAGGCTGTATTATCTGTTTTAACAGTAATGTCTTGTTGATTTGTCCAACTTACTACATTAGCACCATTAGTAATTAAAATTTGATTTGCAGTACCATCTGTTGTAGGCAATGTTACGCCTGCAAAAGTTAAGTTTGTTGTAACTAAATTATTAGATGTAACTAATCCATCTGCTACTGTTACATTATTACTTGAACCTAAGAAACTAAATGTTGTTCCGTCAAATGTTAAACTGTCTGAACCGTTTAGGACGTTACCATTGGCATCATGTACTGCAACTGTATTAGCATTAGCAGAACCAAAAACAGTTCCACTTGAACCAACTACTGCATCTATAAACAATACGTTGTCTGTTAGAGTCAGTGTGGTGTTAGCACCTGATTGTAATTTGTAAAATTCTAGATATGCACCGTCATTCTGTTTGTAGAGTCCCACACCTTGTGAGCCTACATTCCTGCCTTCCCCAGTTACACTTGTATTGGCACTAACTGCCGATGTTTCATTCTTAAATGAACCAGTTGCGGCATCATATACTAGTATTTGATTGTCAGTAACATTATCTAAGTTAAAAGATACTGTTTCATTTGAACTAATTGCCATTCGATAAATCCTATGTTATAAACAGTATTTATCGTTTTTGGCTAACTTAACTGAGTTTAGAAATCGTGACTTGGGTTTGTAGACAATATATTCTTAAATTATGCTGATAATCTTATGTAATTTATAGAACCATATGCAGAATCATATGTAGTTCCGTCACCTAAATGACTGCGATCCATCTTTACTCTTAGATATGTAAAGTTACCTGTAATAGTATATGCTTCTACTCCAGTAAAACCAGCAGTACCTGATGTTGGGAATTGCTTGTATCCTCCGCCTGCAGGAGTAAGTCCTCCTGATACTTGGATGTCAAAGAAGTCTGCGTCTGTGGGTGTCAATGCCAAAGTACCTTGAACATGTACTCTACCTTTAAACGAGTTGTATGAAATTGCTATGGTGTGAATACCATCTGAATATCCATAATAACTGTCACCTTCTATATTAGATGTGGTAACGTTCATTGTAGAGCCTGTTGCACTCTGCATTAAAACTGATTTTCTATTGATGCTCATACTTGTATTTATCGCTTTTAGAGATTTTCAACGACCAATACACTAACAATATTTTGAATACCGTCCTTATATTTTAGTTTTAAGAACATAGTTATGTCATCTAGGTCTTCACTATTAATATATATAATGCGTTGATTCTGCCTTACTTCATTATTAGCAGTATCTTTTACTGTTTGTCCTACGTCCTTAAAGTGTTTTAAAGTATCTTTATATTCGGTAGAACCATGTACTGCTCCATAAAATCTACTAATCCTTCCTAATGGGTATCTAATAATTAGTTTGGTGTCATACTTGCCAAAGAAGTTATCACTTCTTATTACATGTTGCTTATAGTCCCAATAGTTTTCTAAGTTTGTTGTTGCTAGATAACTACAATGCTCTTTGTTTAAAGGACCTGCAACTGATTCTATATGTGACTGAAAAAATCCTATAAAAGAATCAAATGTTTTTTTAGAATGAAAGTAAACATATCTACTGTAACCATTTAAAAGTTTTACAGTTTTAGGAAAATTATCACAGAAGTCTAATATCTCATAGAAGTGACTGTTGTAATAACTATTATCACTATGAGGTTCCCATTCCTGATTTACAATATTATTACCTGATAGTTTTATTCTATATGGGTACTTGCCATAAAAGACTTTAGGTGTACCACTAAGTGGGAAACCTTTATACTTATTCTTTTGGTTCAGTGGTCTCAATGTTAATTTCCTTATCTATGATTTTAACATGCACTATTACATCTTTTAAATCTTCAAACAATATTTTTTTACTTAAAGGCTTTTTAAGGTCTCCTTCAAATAGTCTTTTAAGAGGTCTTGCACCCATAGTAGGTTCATACCCATTCTCTGTAAAGTAATCAACAGCATCTTTATCTAATTTAATGACCATGTTTTTATCTTTTAACTGCTCGTTTATTTCATCTTCTAATCGTTTAACAATTTTTTGCACTACTTGTTTACTTAATTTATTAAACTTAATAACAGAATCTATTCTATTTCTAAACTCTGGTGTAAAGAAACTTTGTACTGCTTTAACATCAACATTTTCTTTAGTGTTCTTACCAAAACCAATTTTAAGTTTTTCAGCATCAGAGGCTCCTAGGTTACTTGTCATGAGTAAAACTACGTTGGTAAAATCTGTTGTTTTACCTGTAGCACCTGTTAATCGTCCATCGTCCATCACTTGTAATAAAACCTGTAGTACTTCTGGTGCGGCTTTTTCAACCTCATCTAATAGAAGTACGCAATTAGGATTCTCTTCAACACTTGAAAGTAGTTGACCTTGACCCATTTTACCTTCGGCATGTCCAACGTAACCAGGAGGTGCTCCAATTAATTTACTAACACTATGTCTTTCTTGATACTCACTCATATCAAAACGTACTAGTTTGCTTTCTAATTGGTCTGCTAATTGTTTGGCTGTTTCTGTTTTACCAGTTCCTGTAGGTCCTAGTAATAAGAATGAGCCAATTGGTTTGTTAGCCTCTCTTAATCCAGACTTGCTAACAAGTATTGCTTCTACAATTTGATCCACTGCATCATCTTGTCCAAACACTTTTGTTTTTATTCTTTTATCTAAACTTTTGTATCCTTCTGTACTATCAATGTCTATTACATCTTTACCAATGTTACTCATTTTACTAATTACTGATAGTACATCATCCATTAGAACTGTTTGCTCTCCTCTAAGTTTTGTTTTGGCACCAGCGGCATCCATAACATCAACTGCTTTGTCTGGAAAGTATTTGTTCTTAATGTATCTATGTGCTAGGTCAACACTTTTTTCTAACAAGTCAACTTCATAACTGACTTGATGAAATTCTTCAAAGTATGGTTGTAGTCCTTTAACAATTTCTGTAGTTGTTTCTACATCAGTAGGTTCTATTTCTACTCTTTGGAATCTACGCATCAATGCTCTATCTTTTTCAAAGTGTGTGCTATACTCATCGCTTGTAGTTGCACCCATAGTTAATAGTTTACCTCTACCTAGTATCGGTTTCATTAAGTTTGCAATGTCTACACTACTTCCACCAGCACTTCCGGCACCCATTATCATATGTATTTCATCTATAAACAGTATTACATTCTTGTTCTTTTCTAAACTGTCTAATACTATTTTAATTCTTTCTTCAAAGTCACCTCTGTATCTAGTTCCTGCAAGTAATCCACCTACATCTAAACTGTAAACTATCTTCTCTTTCAAAGCACTAGGTACTTGACCTTCAACAATCTTTAATGCAAGTCCTTCTGCTATAGCAGTTTTACCTACACCAGGCTCACCTATCAAAAGTGGATTATTCTTTTTACGTCTAGCAAGTATGTGGACAACATCATCTACTTCATCCTGTCTACCAATGAGAGGATCTATTTCGCTTTGTGCCGCTCTTTCATTTAAGTTTATTAAAAACTCTTCTGCTTCTTTAAGACTTTCTGATACTTTAAAATGCTTTGTAATGTATTCGACAACTGCTAATCTATTAATACCATTTAGTTCACAGTAATATTGTGCATGTGATTTATCCTCAGATAGGATACTTACAAATATATCAACAGGATTTATCTGGTCTCTAGCACTAAAGATAACTTGTGCAAATGCACGTTGCATAACTCTTTCAACACTAGTAGTTTTCTTAGGCTTACCATCCCAAGGAGTTTCACCTACAAGTCCATTGAACTGTTTGTCATCTAAGTAGTTTCTTAAATCACTTATAGCAACTTCTCTGTCACCAGTAATGTTATCAACTATATCTGCAATCTCTGGGTGCTCTAATAAACATATCATTAAATGTTCTATAGTGACATACTCATGCTGTCTTTCTTCAGCATAATCGATTGCACATTCTATTATATTGTCTACTCCGTCCATGTTAATATTTACTCTTTACTGTCTTTAATTTCTTTTATTCTTGAAATCTGCTCATCTGTTAGTGTAGGGCTCACAACTTCCACTACTACTATAAGATTTCCTGCCCTTCCATTGTTAGGATTTGGCATTCCTTTACCTTGTAATCTTAGTTCAGCACCAGGATTAGTTAGTTTAGGTATTTTAATATCTAATTGTTTATTATCTAGTTGTGTTATTCTAACTTCACTTCCAATCATTGCTTCTAAATAATCTACTTGTACTCTAATATACAAATCATCATTACGTCTATCCCATTCAGGTGGATTATGTATAAAGCATCTTACTATTAAGTCACCGGGTGGTAGTCCTTGATGTTGTACAGGTCCTTTACCATGCATGTTAAACTTTGTTCCATGATGTGTTCCTGCAGGGATAGTAATTTTATATGTACCATAACCTGTATTAATCATTTTTTCTGTGCCATGATATACTTCATGCAAATCTAAATGCAAATCTACTACACCATCAGGATTTCTTTGTGGTTGTCTAACGTTTCCTCTTCCAAAGATTTCTTGAAATACGTCTCCAAAATCTCCTCTAAAGTTGAAGCCTCCTTGACTGAATGGATCGCCATTTTGAAATGGATTTGGATTATCGTATTGCTGTCGTTTTTCTGAATCGCTTAAGGTGTCGTATGCCGCCTGTATCTTTTTGAATTCTTCTGCATCGCCACCTTTGTCAGGGTGATGTTTACTCGCAAGTTTACGAAAGGCAGTTTTAATTTCCTTTGTATCTGCTTGTGGTGAGACACCCAATGTTTGATAATGATCCATGACTTAATTATATACTAGTGTTATAAGAAAGTCAAGACAAAACTAAGATAGGTTTTCTACTAATTCTACTATGTCTTTAATAGTTTTGATGTTGTCAATTTCATCATCTGTAACATCAATATCAAAAACATTTTCTAGTTCTAAGACTATTTGTACACTATCTAAACTATCAAAGTTTAAATCGTCAAATACATTTGATTCTAAAGATATTTTTTCTTTTGGTATTCTAAGTTCTTCAGATATTAATCTTATAACTTGTTCTTGTTTACTCATAAAAGTTAATCCTTATCACCTATACTTGGTATAAGCGATGAAATGCTGAACGCACTTTTAGTTTCTTCTACTGAAGGTGCTTCAGTAGTTGCTTGTTCTTCGTTTTTTGCTTCTGCTTCTTCTACTTGGTTATCTTGTCTTTCTTTATTTTCTTCTAGCCAACCTTTAGGACCCTTAGGTGCAGTTGCTTCTCTATAGTAATAAATTATATCCTTTTGTTGACCAATGTATCGTTTAATTTCTTGTAAGTTAGCAGACATTTTTTCATAACCTACTGGAGTTATTGCAAATATTACAAATTCTCCGTCGAGTAATAGTTCAACTTCTGCTATCTTTTGCTGTAAGTTTCCACATACTTGTATTACACCATTACCATCTTCAAGTTGTTGTAACTCTATTCTATTGCCTTCTTCATCTCTTTGAACACGTCTAGCAGTAGTGCCATCTTCTTTGGCATATTCTTCGTATGCAAATCTATCTGTAGTATAATACCACTTGCCTTGTGATAATTTCTTTTTACCTGTTGCAGGTTTACATGGTGTGTTAGTAATAACTTTCCATTCTACATCGTTTAATTGAATCTCTTTTGGTAAAGGTGGTGAGTATATTTCTACTTCTACAGTTTCAGTAATAACTTTAACTGGAGGTAAAGGTTGATATCCTCTTGTAGCACATGACGTCATAATAAATGCTAGTGCTATAATTGAAAATGTTTGTAATGTTCTTCTGTTTAAAATATCCATTGTAATAATAGTGTCAGGACCACTCCTTTTGCGAATGCTATCCAATATACTGTGTATTCATCTAAGTTAAGTTTAAGCATAACTTGATTAATTTTATCTTCGTGCCAATCTCTAAACTTTTCTAACTGTTCACTAATCATCTTTTCTCTCTATTTCGTTTAGTTTTGCAACTTCTTTGCTGTCATCTTCAACTGCTCTAAATACTTCTGCAGTCTTATTGTTTGCCCTATCTTCAATCATTCCAGGTCTTAATCTAGATAACTTTGTGAAGTTATGGTCTTTAAAAATTTGTTGTGCCTCGTTGGCTTGTCTTTCCCACTCATTGGACTTTACTGTTAGGTCGCCAATTTGTTCTATTTGTCTGCTATTGCTTTCTTCTAGACTTGCAATAGTTTTTTCATTAATCTCTGCCGCACCTTGTAATGCAACATTATGTTGATTAAGTAAATTAATTTGTATTTGTTGTTCTTCTACTTGCTTTGTTAAACCGCCTACAATAAAACTGTGAGCTCCGTAGGCAAATAGTAATGCTATTCCAATAAATGGTAAAGAACGTATAAAACTTAACATGGTTTTGCTATTAACACTTGGTCAGTAGCAGGGCTATGAAATACTATATGCTTGTTGATAGGTATTATGTTTAAGTTACCTCTCATACCTTCTAACGTTTTCACTAAACTCTTATCCCAATCGTAATCAATTGCCGCTTCGGATATGCCTGCTTCTTCTAGTGTTACCTTTCCTTCTCCAAATTGAACAAACTCTAATTGTACGTTGTACTTATGAGCCTTTAATGTCAAAATGTTATTTTCTAGAACTGCATCTTGAATTATTGCATTGTCTATTAAAAAGTTTTCAATGCTTTCATTCTTTTTAGTTTCTTTATCTTTTTCAAATTCTTCTTTGGTTTTGTATTTGTCTGGATCAGATATAACATACTCATCAAGTATAGGATCTGATAAGTCATATGTATCATCTGATAAAAGAGGTTTAACTTTCCAATTTATCTTACCTGATACATTTTCTAAATCTAAAACGTATTCTCTTAATTCACTTAGTAAACCTTCTTTTCTGTCTACTTCTACAAACACCATGTACATGTTATCTTCATTTGGATTAGGTGTTACTTCAACATCTCTAAAATCAAAATGACTTTTTTGTAAAAAGTTTTTAAGGTCTGCACCAACTTTTTCTTCTGTTACATGAAAACCTATAACGGAAACATCTTCTTTCTTTCCTGTCTTTGGTTCAAATTCATCAACACTAATTAAAGAGTCAACAACTTCTTCTAAGTCACCGTGTCTTATATTTTCATTTATCATACTAAAGGTGCTCCTGGATCAACTGGTGGTGCTAAAGGATCTGCCATAGGTGCTTGGTCTAATGATTGGTCTTTAGCCATTTGTATATCTTCCATGTCTACATAGGCATCTTCAGCCGCTTCAACTTGTTCAGTACTGAACTCATCTACAAACCTTCTTGGCATTTTGATTTCAACAATCCATACAGGAAGTCGTTCTGATTTAGCAACACGTCTTGGAAGTGTTCCTCTTACTTTAATTTCTGTATCTTCTATGCCTTCAATCCTTCTTGATTTAACTAAATCGTCTTTATACATTTTAACTTTACAGTCATTTTCTCTAAGACGTCTGATTCCATAAGGATCAGGCATATCATCATGTGGATACATAAGTGCAACTTCAATAAAATATCTGCCTAATTTAGGCCCAGCAACAACTTCTCCCATGTTCCAGTTCTTATAAGCATAAACATCAAAACTGTCTATGACTCCTTCGAACTCTAACAACATGTCTAAAAGAGTATTTGTTTCTGATATCTTCTTTACGTTGTCGTTTATTATCTTTAATGTTTGCATATCAATATCCTTCGTTACTGTTATTTATCACTTTTAAATAAGATGTGTTAATCTTTTAAAACAAAAACTAAATAATTTATGTAATATGAAAATATCACACATACAAAATATATCATTCTTATCCCCCTACAGTCAAAACTTAGGTGAGCAATACTGCTCAGGGAATCATTATGGCAAAGACAGGAGCAAAACATGTCTAGAAAAAAACGTAAAGAACGAGAATTCAAAACAAGATTTAAGGAGAATAACTATTTGAAGATATTACAAGGCGGTCATATCGAGACCATAACACGAGAAAAGAAAGTTCGTATCGTCCCTAGGAACTTTAAACAGGACGAATTACTAGGTCTATTAACAGACCAATCAAAGCACATTGTTTTTACAACAGGGCCTGCAGGCACAGGTAAAACAATGATAAGCACACTTCATGCAATAAAGCAATTCAAAGAAAATCGAGTAGATAAAATCGTAATAACGAGACCAGCAGTCAGTGTTGATGAACAACATGGGTTTTTACCAGGAACTTTACAGGAGAAAATGGCACCATGGACTAGACCTATATTCGATATTATGGAAGAGTTCTATCATCCTAAGGAGATTGAATACTTAATTGAGAATAACAAATTTGAAATTGCACCACTGGCATATATGAGAGGTAGAACTTTTAAAAATGCATGTGTATTAGCAGATGAAATGCAAAATGCTACACCAGAACAAATGAAAATGCTACTGACTAGAATAGGAGATAACAGTCAATTAATAGTAAATGGTGACTTGAATCAACATGATAGAGGTTTTGAAGCAAATGGGCTTAAAAACTTCTTAGATAAATTGAATGCTACAGAATCAAAAATGATTGGACAGGTAGAATTTGATAAAAGACATGTTGAAAGGCATCCGGCAGTTAGTGAAGTACTTAAGATTTATCAATCATAATCGATAATTGTCTTAACACTTCTTCGCATAATGGGCCGAACTGACAGTCTTCTATATCGTGGAGTTCTCTCATTCGGTCCACTGCACTTTGTACTGCTCTTAAAGGATCAGGTCTTCCTTGCTCTAAGTGTTTGAAAACAAAACCACCTTCTTTGAACTCTGGCTCTGTAAGTATATTATCCACTAACTTAGTCATTTCAACTAGTTGCATTCCTTCCCCTTTCAAGTGTAACCTCGAATATCCATTTAAAGTCTTCTGCGTCTAATTCAACAGGATGACTATTATAAGATGCATTATTAATTGCAGTCTCCATAAATTTATCTTGATGTTTAGGCAAGTATCTGTTATACAAATCCCATTCTTTAATATAAAAATTAAATACATCAATAAGTTTATCTCTATCTACAAAGTTATATGCTTCATTACTTTTTCTAACACTTGCTTGTATAACTGCTGGAGCAAATAATGTATTAATCTCTCCATGCTTTAATCCTGTTTGTTTACCAATACTAAAACTAATATTATGTAAATGTCCTAAGGCACAATCCATTGCTTTACTTCCTAAGAATCCAATCTTAGCAAAGTCTTCTCTAAACTGTGGAGTAAGTTCTGTAGTAGGCAAATGTTTCAGTGCCATGTTTATACCAAGTATGCCGGCACCTTCGGCTATTGGATGGTCTATTGTACTAGCCGCACCTTCTAAACAATGTGTTAATGCATCTATGGCTATAATCATTCCTGTTCTAGGATCTAGTGTGTCCGTTAGTGTGCTGTCTAGAATAAGTACATCAGGTCTGCAGGCTTCATCATACACAGGCTTCTTATCGCCTGGACCTTTGACTATCATTAAACCTTTTGTAATCTCTGCACCACTGTATGTTGTAGGTACTGCAATAAAGAATGGTCTAGTATCAGCAAGTGATTGAAATACTACTCCTTTACCTAAGTCAACTATACTGCCTCCACCAATTGCAAATATCATATCACAATCACTATGTGCAAATTCTTTATATGCTTCTAGTATCTGTTCTTGCGTAGGCTCCATTAAGTCACCATACTCTTCGCCCCACATTACTACAGGATTGTAACCAGCCTTCTTTAATATATCTTCAATGCCACGTTCTCTTGCCGCAGGTGTACTTACAACAAATGCACTGGTGAGATTATATTGGTGTCTTAAATCTTTTATGTGAGTAGATAAACCGTCAGGCTCTAGTATTACTTCTATGTTCTGTTCGTAAAATCTTGACATTTATCTTATTCCATTCGGAGGTTATGCTAGTATTTAACTTCTAATAGTTGTTTACCATTGATAAAACTGGTTAAATAATATTGATTCAGATATGAATCACAAGGGAGAATATTATATGGATATAATTAAAAAGATAGGTGATTGGGCCTATAGTTTAACACAAACAGGAATATCTATATTGGCACTAGGCATTGTACTAGAAATCTTATTTAACGGCGTGGGAATACCTTTCTGGCCCGATATAAGTGTAGTAGACAATGTAATGGGTATCTTAAAAGGACTATCAGCAGAAGGATTGCTAGGTCTTGTAGGTGCGTTTGTGCTATATCACATTTTCAATAGACCTATGCCTAAAAAGTAAAGTCTAATTGGATTGCAAGGGATTGCAAGTAGCCGGCTCAGTCCGGCTACTTTTTTGACTTCAAACTCTATAAATACAGTTATAATGACAACAAGCATTCACAGACCTAAATGGCAACTAGACACTGATCCCTCATGTCAATTCAAATGGACATGGAGTACTTTGTTTTTAAATTTTGGTACTACATCAAGTTGCCATAGATGTAAGCATTGGGAAGTAACTGTAGAAAACTTTATGGACTTTCATAACTTACCTGGTAAGATAAGTGATAGAGAAAAAATGCTACAAGGTCAATGGCCCGGAAATGGTTGTGAGTATTGTAAGGTTGTTGAAGAAGCAGGTGGTGTTAGTGAACGTGTAGGTTATATAAATGACTTACAAATGGTACCACCAGAGAATGAAACCAATCCAGAAGAGACTCATGTAACTCCAAGACTGCTAGAAGTTTATTTTAGTAACTTATGTAATATGAGTTGTACATATTGTAGTGCAAAATTTAGTAGTGTTATACAACACGAAAATGAAAAATACGGTGAGTTCACTAAGAATGGTTTAGAAATATACGAATGGCCCGACAATCCAGAATATGAAAAGATGAGAGATATGTTTTGGGATTGGATGGACTTACATGGACAAGAACTTTATACATTACATGTATTAGGTGGTGAACCTTTATTCCAACCTGAGTTTGAAATGTTTTTAGATTGGTTTGATAAAAATCCATGTCCTAATTTAGAATGGGTAATATTCAGTAACCTCAAACATAATGCAATTAGATTAGTTGATCAAGTGGAAAGAATACAAAAACTAATAGACCAAGGCAAACTTAAAGGATTCCAAGTTAATGTTAGCATAGATAACTATGGTAAGGAAGCCGAATATGCCAGACATGGAATCATCTGGGAACAGTTTGTAGAAAACTTTACATTCCTAGCAAATCAAAAATGGATTGGTATGCAAGTACAAAGTACAATTTCTCCTATAACAGTTCAAAGTATGTGGAAACTGTATGAGTTTGTATTAAGTTTTAATGACTCTAGAATTAATTTAAGTTGGAATACTATACAAGATCCTAAATGGTTTAACCCAAGTAGATTCGGAACATATTGTTTAGAAGGATTAGACAAACTTATTAGCACATTAAAACAATCACCTTTCCCACACCATCATAACATTCCATATTTAGACGGAATAAGAAATCAAATAAGTAAGGCTACTTGTGATTCATACGAAATGATTAGATTAAAAACACATTTAGATGAATTAGATGTAAGAAGAAAACTAGATTGGAAAAGTATATATCCTGATTTAGCAGAACATATTGAAAAGAATATTAGTACTGATGATATTTTATTTCAAGAATTAAAAATATTAGGTATGCCTACTGGAGACCAAGAAGTTAAAAATGCTAAGAGCTCTTAGTAACTTGGAAAGCAAACATATAATGGTCAGGATCTAAATCATTATCATAGTTAGTATCTAAATACTGTTCTAATTTATATCCACGTTGTCTACAAAACATATCAACTTGCCTTTTAATATTATCTTTATCGTAGTCAGGTCCCATAATAATTGTGCCATCACTAGCCGCCATTTCCCAAAGTTCTAATGTTTTTGATATAATAGTTTCTATAGTGTTTGGTGCTTGTTCCATTCTATAAGGCAAACAAACATAAATTAAGTCATAAGGTTTGTTTTCTTTGATTGCTTCTAAGTCTACATCTAATGGGCTTGTTCTATTATAAGTTATATTATCAATGCCAGATAATTCTTTTTGTGTTTGTTCAAACATTTTAGCCGCTCTTGGATGTTGGTCAAACAAGTCATGTAAGTGTATCGGACTTTCAGATACTTCTCTTATTAATGTAGCAGTTTTGCCTGTTGTTTTTGTAAACTCATTTAATACAATTTGTGTTTTTGATTGTTTAGCATGGTTCAATAGAACTTTTGCTATGTCAGGATTACAATGCCCTTTGATATTATTGTCTATTGCTAAACTATCGTTTAGTTGATGTTCTGGTATTAAATCCATTACAAAGCATTCATCTCTAACTCAACTAATGTTGCCGCCAAGTTTATTTCTGGATCTGCTACTGCAATACTTTTTGCAATACCATTTCTAATAATAACTATTGCTTGATCCTGTTTAAGTTCTGTATCTCCCCAAAGTTCTAAGTTACGATACATAAACTTATATACTTCTTCATACTCTTCAGGTCTTGCTTGACTAACAATCATTCCTCTTGCATCTTTATACTTGCCTGCTTTAAACAATTCAATTGCATTAAGCATCCAATCACTAGTATTGCTATCGCCTGCCTGTGGTGCTTGTAAGACGCCGTCTACAACGTTTTGTTGAACAAGGTTAATACTTTTACGCAAATCAGGATAACATGCTTGTACATAAGTGTCTAGTGTTTCTAAGTCTATCTCAACACTTTCCTCAATACAAATTGTGGCTATACGAGCAGTAAACTCTTTTATATCTAATTTCTCAATGTGAAAACCCTGGCACCTACTGTGAAGTGCCGGGATAATTCTTTGTGGGTAGTTGCAAGTTAGTATGAAGCGACAGGACGTGTGGTACATTTCCATAACACCACGTAGAGCCGCCTGCCCATTAGGGGTAATATAATCAGCCTCATCGAGCAACACATACTTCATATCACCAAACGGCATGGTTCCACTGAAGTTTGTTATTTTGCTACGAATCGTATCGACACTATTTTCGTTACTTGCATTTATTTCTAGTATATCCATGCTGTCAACATCAAGTTCTTTTAACAATACTTTTGCAAGTGTTGTTTTACCAGTACCTGGTGCTCCGCTAAACAGCAAATGTGGTAGTGCTCCGTCTCCTAACCAACCTGCAACTTGCCTATGCTGATTGTCATCTCTAAAGACATAAGTGTCTATGCTATTAGGTCTGTACTTCTCTACCCACAATTCTTTCATAACTTTTTATATTCCTGTATTTAAAATAGTTATAGTTTCTACATCATTATATTCACCATTTGTGGTAAATGAACGTGTAGTTGTAGTTCGCTTAACCATACCGGATGGTAAGTTTTCTAAACTAATAAGTTTTTGCTCCATTAGTCCACTTCTTGGTTGCTCAAATACAAGGTCATTCTTGTAGTCTGAGATAATTCTTGCGGACTTAGTAAAAGTCCCTTTTGTTTTATAATCTGTTGCCATTCTTGTCTCCATAATTTAACTACACTTATTATAATATATCATAAAAGTAATGTCAAGCACTAATTTGATAAATAGTTGTATAAATCCGTAGGAGTATTAAGTGGCAAACGAATATAGATATGGACAGAAGGGTGTATCCACAGACCTTCAGTTCGGCAAAAGAGGCCCAAGACTAGTAGCAAACGCAACAACCAATATATTACAGGTAACAGCGGCAGATGGTACCACATTATCTAATGTGCGTATTGCCAATGCCACAATAGCCACAGATGCTGTTACTAAAGCACAATTAGACGCCAGTGTAGCCAACGTTAGTACAAATGCTTATAACATTACACTAGGATCTGGTGGAGATGGTAGTTTTAGTAGTCCAGGTAGTGTAACAACTTTAACGGGTTCAACCACAGTTTCAGAAGCAATAGATAGATTAAATGAAGTAACTGAGAACATCAGAAACAATACTTACGTTAAAAGTGTTGATGCCACAACTGATGTTAGTTCAGGTGGTAATCCACTTACAGTTACATTAACAATAAGTGTAGTAGGTAATGCAAATCAATATGATATAGACTGGGGAGATGGGAGTTCAGATAATGCTACTTCAGACAGTACTCCAAGTCATACTTACACAGACAATAGTAACTCACCATATGAGGTAGTAATTGTAGCAAGAAATACAAATGGTAGTGGAGAAGGTAGTTCAGCAACTGTAACTAAAACTAATTTCATTACATTATATACAGCAACTCCAGTTGCAAACTTTGGTTTATTTGCCGCAAGTTCAGGTGGTAGTGAATTAACTGGTAACAGTAGAGAAATAGATGCTGGTGAAACAATGTATTTAGAAAATACAACAACAAATTCAAGTTCAGCAACTTGTACATATCAAATTAATTGGGGCGATGGAAGTGCTAATACTTCAGTAGCATCAGGTGGTACAGGTGATGTTGGACAAGCAAGAGCAAGTCATACTTATACAGCAGACAGTGGTAGTTCAACTTATACTATTACAATGCAACAGACTGCTCATAGTACAGCAGACCCAGGTGAGGTTGGTAGTACAACAACAGAAATATTAAAAGTATATAACGGAAGTATTGCCGCACCAAGTGGGTTAAGCAGTAAGACATTAGTGTTTGGTGAAAGTAGTTCAGGTTCAAGTCCAAAACTTGCACATGGATTCACAGACAATAGTGCAGAAGATTCACAAGTATCAGGTTCAAGTGTAACAAGAATAACAAATGCTAGTGCAGGTACAAATACTAGAACAAATATATTATCGTCATTTAGTTACAATGCTGATGGTGGAACATTATCAGCAATAGTAGATGGATCGGCATCAGGTGCCATTACATTTAGTAATGCTGATGACAGTGGCACAGCAACAGATTTAATAGTAACAGAAGAAAGCGATTATCAATTTTTAAGTACTGCAGGTAGTAGTACATCATTTAGTAGTTCACTATATAGTCCAGGATTGCATCAAGGATTCAAAGCAAGAATTAGCACAGGTACTGCAGGTTTGGCTGTAGGTACTCACAGTTTTAAACTATCCCATAGTGTAACTGGTGATACAAACATTTTAAGTTTTACAAAAGATGATGTTACGTCATCTCCAACAACTAGCATGACAGGTGCAACACTTGTTCAAGCAAGTGCAGGAACATTGAAATATATTTCAGGTGTTCCTTACTACACCAACGATGCTACATTAACACTAGGCGGTGTAACAATACATGATTGGATTGGACAATGTTATGCAGATACAAGTTCACCATTCACAGTTACAAATGGTACTAACCAAGAATCAACAAGTGGTAGTGCAATAGGAACACAAAATTATACCTACGCAAACATAGATGGTTCAACAACATTTTTAAATAGTGGCACTCCAAAAGCCAATACAGGTCCTAACAGTGGAGCCGCATATTCAATTGGTGACTTAACTGTAAATGTTAATGGTGGTGGAATAGGTATAGAACAATTAAAAGCAAGAACATTTAGTGTAAACGGTAATGGTTCTTACTCAGAACTAACAGGCAAGTACATACAAGCATTTAATGGTAGCACAGGTATTGATGAAGAAAATATAGCAGTAAGTGATAGTTTAGGTGCTACACATGATGACGATGGAAAAAGAATTACAGGATTTAGTGGCGTTGCAGATACTCCTGCATTTGATAGTAGTATAAACAACTATACAGCAAACGTATGGACGGGATCACAAACAATAGCAGGAACTCCAGAAGCAGTAACACGTTGGGGAAGTATTGAACACTTTGATACAGATTTAAGTAGTAGTGCTTACTTACCAACAGGACCAGATTTAAACACAGGTAGAAGTGGTACTCAGTACTTTACTTTTGCATTTAGAAGAACTACAATGGCTAACTTTACAGTTAGACTTTCAGGTAAAGTAAGTGGCTTCTTTGTAGCCGCTCCAGGCACTACAATAGATAGTGCAAGTAGTTTAAATGGATGGATTGATGCAGGAGTTACATATGGTGGTGCTGGTTGTCCGGGTGCTAATACAGGTGCTGGTGGTAATGGTTCAAATGGAACAGCATTTACATCAGGTGATAGAATTGTTGATGGAACAACTTATAGTAATGATACATTCACGTTGACGTTAGGAGACCAGAATGCTTCTAACAGTACAGGCAATAATATACTTGTAAGAATTAAACTAGAGTCAGGAGACTCACTAACAGCATTGAGTATTGAATAATGGCAATATCAGATAGTCAAAAAATTGATTTACTTTGGAAGAAGGTTGGTTTCGGTAAAACGAAAACAGATACCAATGCTAATAAGAAAGCACCTAACGAACCAAATGCAAGTTCTTTTATTATTAAAGATGCAGATATTTGGAATCAATCAGGCAGTATCACAAGCACTATTCCTAGTGCTAATAGTAGTATTGCAAATGTTTATATTGATAGTGTTAGTGGTGCATTAGAAACAACAGAAGATGGTGCATCCAGTGATAACAGAACTTGGAAAACAGGTACTACTAATTGGATACCGCCTTCATTTGGTGCAACATATCAGTTAAAAGTATATGCCGCACCTACAAGTACATCTGATCCACAAACAAATGGTGAACAATTATTTGAAACAGGTTCAGGTAGTAATGACGAATGGTACTTTGATTATCAATCAGGAATACTAAACTTTATTGGTAGTAACTTACCAAGTGCAATAGGTACAAGTTCAGGCAATGTAATTTATGTTGCTGGTGCAGTTTATATTGGTAGTACAGGTGTTACAGCAACTGGCTCTAATATGGTTTATCATACATTCGCTAACCTAACAGCCTTATTTGCCGCATCAACTGTTGAAGCAGGAGACTTTGTTAAAGTTGCTGACGGTGGTGATGGTGAATACAGATTGTTTATAGCCGACCAGGCTGATCCAGCCAACTCAGGACATTTAACACTAATTGGAACAGCCGATAGTGCCGTTACTGATGCTGGAACACTTACAACAACTATTCTACATTCAACAGGTGCTAGTGTTGTAATTGGTAATATTAGTACTGGTAAGAAAGTACAAAGTGTTACAGTTGATGTTACAACTGCATTTGATGGTAGTGCTCCAACACTTACAATAGGTGATGCCGGAGATGCTGATAGATTAATGTCAAATGATTTATTGGACTTAAAAGATGTTGCAACATACGAAGCAACACCTAACTTCACATATTCGAATGCCGCTGATACAGATGTGTTGGCTTATTTCAATGCTGATAGTAGTACGACTGGTACTGCTGTGATTACAATTAGTTACGCCTAATCGTTAGA
>Ga0181389_1000164_pt1 | contig 25823 bp, 30 predicted proteins | sample 12SPOviralmetaG_FD_130121 | JGI IMG/M metagenome (GOLD analysis project Ga0181389, IMG submission 130121) | Marine viral communities from the oligotrophic San Pedro Time Series (SPOT) site, San Pedro Channel, CA, USA - 12 SPOT_SRF_2010-06-29 | ecosystem: Environmental > Aquatic > Marine > Strait...
CCACCCTTTCTTTTGCGTACGTAGAATAAAAAAAAGGAGTATATCTACGCAAATTTATGCAACTTTGTATTTTCATCCAGATATTTTTTTTAAGTAATAAATTTTCAGCAACTATCCAGGCGGCCGCAAGACCGAAGGTCCTCCCACCCATATTTATTTATAATTTATTTTCAGTCTGTTTTTATTCTCAAAAAAAATATATATATAAATCTAAATTTTATTTCAGTTTTCCCCTTCTTCTTTAAAATAACACCCACTACATCTATGACCTTCACCGCTATATTCGCCGTCTTCCCACGTTAATATATTATTACAAGAAGCACATTTTTTTTCTTCTTCGTCTTCACTATCAGTAGGTAAATCTTCTGTGTCGTAGTCAGTATCGCTTTCTGGTTCTGTGTCTGGTTCATTAGAACGGTCTATTGTAACATCAATATATTTAGAATTTTGAGAAACCCAAGAAATAGTATTCATATCTTCATCTTCTTCTTCTTTCTTTTTATCATCCGATGTTTTTTCTTGTTCTTCATTATCGCCACAATTGTCGCACAATTTCCATTTTTCATTTTTTTGCTCTACCCACCAGTAGTCGCAAATATTTTCAGTAGTTCCGCATTTTTCGCATTTTTCTTCTTCTTCATCTTCGCAATCATCACAAATTCTTTTACAATCATCATCACTACCCATAATAGTTCCACAACCACCATCACATTTATAGACTGGGTGGGCGACACTATCTTCTTCTTCTTCTTCTTCTTCTACGTTTACAAACAAATCTTGGATCTCATTCCACGTCTCTACATTATTGTATTCTCCATCAGTTAAAAACCACTCCCAAAAATCGGGCATAGTATCACACCTATTCAAAGCATTTTCTATCTGAATAACATATAACCAGAACTTAGACCCTTCTTTAATATCTTCACTATATTCTTTCTCTAACATTCTTTCCAATTCTCCACAAATTTCTCCTACATTTAATTCGATATTCCAAACACCACATCGTGAATCAGCAATAAATGGCATGTTTGTTTGTTTGTTGTTTGTTTGAATACTTCTCTGTAAAGTCAATTTTTGAAATCAATTTTATTTTCATCAAAAAAATGTCTGGAATCTTGTCTAATCTGTTCCACGTACCCACCACATTATCTGATTACATTTTACTTGCAACCTAGAACAAAAACATTTTAAATATTTGTTTATTTCAGTTGGAATATGCATATATATTTAGTTATACTTTAATTTAGTCTAAAAAAAAGTATTCTACATCGTTACAAAGTAAGTAATTAGATGGTTTAGTCTAATTAATGTCTGGAAACACTTGCTCTTAATAGATGGTTTAGTCTAATTATTTATGTGGGAATGATATAAACTTCAATTTATATCATTATACCAACTTTTATTTTATTTTTATATTTCGTTACATAGTATTTTTTTATTTTATAATTTACTTTTTTATTTTTGAAATAAATATTTTATTTTTTATTTTTATATTTTTTGATATAAATTATAGTTTATATCATTTTAATCATTCATATTCTGTTATAGGTTCAAATCTATTATTATAATATATACTGTTTTTATTAGTATCAAAATTTATTATAAGATTATGAAAAGGTTCTTTAGTTGCATCTAAAAACATTCTACGGAAACTATTATAACCACCCTTTAAGTAGTTGTGATCACCAGCAACTAATTCAATCTGTTTATTACTAGAACCACCTATTATTAAACCAGACAAGTTTTCTCTCAAAGGTGTAGACACCGACGTGTATTTTTGACTTATTATTATAATAGATATACAGAACTTACGACCATTAAAAAAAATACGCTTGATTTGGTCGTTCTTACCAGAGTCTTTAAAGGCATTTGAATATGCAAGATCATCCAGTATTATTAAACTATTAAGTTCTTTCTTGTCTTTAACCCCTTCGTCCACTAAATCATTAAACCTACTTACAAGATAGTCGTAAATACCTTCCAGTGCTTCCTCATTATAATCTGAAAACTGGTTTTCAGGTTCTATATCCAGTTCCCTTGTTATAACTTTCATCTTTACATCACCAGCCAAACTTCCACTAAATATAAAGACATTTTCTGGAAGGAAATCATTTTTATAACCATCTTCCTTTAATAACAGATTACCTAGCAAACTGCTTTTACCACCACCTGTTTTTGCTACAATAATAAGACGCATAGGTAAATTAAATAATGGGTTTTTTTTAGTAACATAACTATCTGAGCGGTCCTTCATTTTGTGAAGATCAAATCCTTTTGTAGACATGTTTATATTATTATTATATTTTTTTTATTTCTTTATATTATAGAATATGAATAGTTTTCAATACGCCCAATCAGTGCAGGAACGTGCCCAAAGTGCCTATGGTGATTCATTATCAGAATATAACCAGGAACGCCAAATTGCTACAGCACATTTTGAAGCAGAAAAAAAAGAATTAGTTGACCCACTTTCATTTATAGGTGGGGGAATGGCTTCTTCTGCGGCTGGTTCATTAGGTAAAAAAATAGCAGCCAAATCTGGTATAAAAGCATTTGAAAAATTAGGTCAGGAATCTATATCTACAACTATGAAAAATGCTGCTAAAGAAGCACTTGAAAAAGGAAAATCAGCACTTACAGGTAAAATTAATGGTACAATACAAAATGCTATTTCAAAAGATGGAGGTAGAGATTTAATCAATAAGACACTAAAAGAAAATGGATATGCTGAACTAACAGATGCAGATTTTGCAGACCCTTCTACACTTGGGGATAAAATTTTAAAACAATCTGTATCTAAGGCAAAAGCAAAATTACCTGAATTACCTGACCCTGAAGATATAAAACCATCTAATACTGTAAAAGTAGATGAATTAAAAGTCCCAAAAAACATAGACGATTTTAGTAAGTATTTATCACCATCGGAAAAACCTGCCGCACCTGAATCTGATAAACCACTACCAGGATTAGAAGCATTTTCAACAGAAGAACAACAAGCAATATTCGGTAATGAAGCACCAGTAATACAAAAACCAGGCAAACTTAGTAGAGCGGTTCTGCGGCAGGTTGATGCTACAGCACAGGACCGGACTGGAAAGGATACTGTTGGTGAGTTTGGGGACGAGGGTACAGGTCCTCTGCAACTACCATCAACACAAAGTCAAACAAGTTTTGTTAATAGAATAGAACCAAGCCATCTTACTCAACTTGGAAACGATGACCTACCAGATCAACAAAGAGTTCAAGCCGAAATGGACCAGCAAGATAATTCTCTGGGTAGAGACATTTCAGACCAGGATACTAGAGTAAATGGTCAGCCTAAACCGCCTAATCCACAAGCAGAGCAGACTGAACCACCTGCCGATGATGCTATTAGACCAGCATCGCCTAAACCTGATGCAGAACCTGCACCTGACCCAGCGGATGCTGACGCAGCCAAGGCTGGGGAAGAAGGAGCAGAAGAAGGAACTAATATATTATCAAAACTAACTGATATTGTTGGTGCATCTGACGTAGCCACGGGTGGTGCGGATATTGCTGGTGATCTGTTAGAAGGTGCTTTGGGTCTTGCAGGTCTCTTTCTTCCAGGAATGTTAGATTCACAAAAGAAGGCCCCAACAGCACCTGTAAATAATTTTGTAGGCAGTTTTTCGGCAGGAACTGGGATTGTATGATTTAACCACGTCTAAGATTACAACAAAGGCACACAAACCCTCTAAAATTAGGACTACCATCTGTTATAGAATGGTCGTGGTCCGCACACTTTGTTGTCGGCGTATTATATCTTTCACCTACAGTCATAACAACATCACAGTCTGCACAGTTAGTAGCCTTTTCCCATTCATCATGGAATTCGTCCCAAGAACACGGTGGTAATATTCCTCTTTCTTTCCAGTGATTTATTCTAGTGAGTTTCTTTGCTTGTGGTGTTTGTCTATATTCTTTCCTTTGTTTTTTTATTTTTTCTTTATTTTCTTTTTTATATTCTTTACCAGATTCTTTTATTTGTTCTTTATTTTTTTTATACCATTCTCTCTTTTTTTGTTTCTTTTCTTCTTCAGATTGAGGCATCTTGTGTTTAGAAATATACTGATTATTATTTCAATTTTTTTATTTTATTATATTATATGCACCCAGAACAGTATGAAATAAATGAAAATGATAAGCCCAAGTCCCACGAAATATTAAGAGAAAAAACAGATCAAGAAAATAAAATTGTAGAACCACATAAAACTAGAAAAAAACAATTACATCAGTTATTTTTTGGAATTAAAAAAATTAAAAAATAAATTAAAAATAAATATCTTTGTTTATATTATAAACTATGAACACATTCGTGAAAATTTCGAGCAATGAAGGCGGTGTTTTTACAGCCGACAACAACCTAGTTTCGTTTGATATTCCAGAAGGACAATACTACAATCTTGAGAGTGGGTATTTGAATCTCGTTTGCTCTGTTCCTGTTCTACAGGATTTAGAAAGGAGTTCCCTAGATGCAGGTGCAACCCCATTTAATAATACTGGAGGTAATGCCGATTCTGTTAGTACTGCCCTAGGTGGACAAGGTGTCTACATACCTAAAATAACCACTTTTCGTGATGGTTACGCTGCCGAAGATGATAATTTAGTTCCTAATGAAGCCATAGTTAAAAATATTACGATGACTAGTCAGAACGCAGGAACAATTGAAGAAATAAAACGAAATGATATATTAAGAACTAATTTAAAATACTACACCACTTATCGTGATGAAGCCGAGTCAACTAACTATGAAAGTTTATTTAATGGAAGATACGGCGGTCAGCCACCTACATCACTTTTTACAGATATTAACCGTGAAGGTACTGTATCAAGTAGAAATCTGTTAAGACAGCCTGTTCGCATTCCGCTGAAAAATATGTTGAATTTTTGTAAAGTCCAGCAGTATAACACAAACAAATATGGGAGAACTAAACTTCGTCTTGAACTAGATATTCAACGCATCAAAGCAACAACACTTGTATTTGATAATAATACAGATGGCGACCTTCCTAACGGACGAGCCCCCAGAAATGTTCTTGGGGCACAGGGTGCAGATTTAGGTGACCAGAATATGTTTAGGTGTATTGATCTTACAAATACAATTGGACCGGATATGAGGTCCTTGATGTTGGCTGCTGATGCTAGTGCTACATCACAGGTTGTACCACGCCGTATTAATCGTGAAGAGGACATTCCGTTCTATGTCGGACAAAAAATAAATATTGCAGCAATTTATGCTTTTAATGCTGGTGCAAACCCAGCAGAAAAAAATCGTGGGATGGCTACAGGAAATACTAAATTAGTCACACGCCAAATTATAGAAATCAAATACAACCGAGGTGAATCTGATGTTGGTTTAGTTGGTGCATTAAATGTTCCTAATTCAGTTACTCTTGTACTTAATGAACCTATTGATACTTCTGCAGATAATGGTATAGCGTTAGAAACTGGCTCTTCCTATAAATCAATCCGTGTTCGGTCCGCACAGGCAAATCTTGCACCTTTCCAGGTTGATTTTGCTGAAGTAGTGTTAGAACAACTTTCCCCACAGAATGTTCAACCAGATAATGGACAGCCCATTCAATACACCACCTTTGAAACAGAAGAATTTACTTCACCTGCACAAAACTCTTTCCAGCGTATGTTTGAATGTCCGCCTAACTGCTCTAATCTTTATATTATGCGACCAGAAAATGCTGCTGATGGTGTAGGATGTCTGACTAGTGAGCAGGGCAATATAGAACAGTATAGGATTCGTGTTGATAATAAGGATGTAAGTGATAGGGCAATTTCATTAAGGAGTAATACAGTTATAGGGGAATCAACTGACCCATTACATTTACAGAAACTGTCTATTGCACTTCAAAACAGTAATCTTCCAGTTAAGAATTTGACTGAAAGAGGTGTAAATACTGATTCAAATTTCGCCTGGTCGGTGAACAACCATGATAGAAATAAATTGCTTATTGGTCAGGTCTTACCCATTACAAACAGTCCAAAACATGTTCAGTTAAATATAGATAGTAGTTCAGCCGGTCCACAACGTCTTGCATTATTTAAGGAAGTCGTTAAACAGATTTAGATTTATTTTTGTAAACTTTTTTTTTATTTTTTTTTTATTTTTTTATTGATTTTTTAAAAATTATTTTATTTTTATATTATATAAAATGTCTTCAAGTAATCCCTATCCGTATCTACTTCATTCCGTGGAAGCGGAAAATGTGCGAGACTCTTATGTCCCTTTTGATACTGTAGATTTTAATCTTAATTTTGAAAATCGTGCTATTATTCTAGGCTCTATTCGTTTAGAGGGTAATGTGTCTGTTGTTCAGACCCCAGATGTTAGACTCAAGGGTGTTAATGAGCGTGTTTCAAATGACCATCGTATAGGTGTCCATTCTTATTTCCATTCTTTTCAGAGCCAGATGCAAAATATCGGAAATGTAGAAAACATAGTTGAATATCCTCGTATGGTTGCAACCATGGACAACGGCCGTCTTTCTGATAATGATTTATGCTCTGCTAAATATGTTTGCGAGGGTCGGTCGCCAGATATTAAAGTCCAGCGATCAATTGTGCAGGATCGTGTCCCTGTAGATAAAGGCGGAGGGCCAACTGGTACTTCACAGTTTGAACACCGAGGCTCTGGGTTTCAGACAAACGCCGACAAAACTCTTACTACTGGCGGTGATATTGTCGTTCCAGATTTCAGTATTAAACCAAAAATCGCATTAAATAATGTGGTTTCACCTAATGCTTTACTAAATTATGCAACTTCAGGACAAATCCGTATATCTACTACACTTGAGCGTGATATAATGGCTTTACAGAACATGGAACTTACAGATACATATACTTATTCTATGAAAAACCTTCGCATAACTTTTGCGTCTGTCCCAGCAGTCACGCAACAACCTGTCCAGATGCGATCTCATCTTTGCCTGAAATCTACTATTAACTCAAATCTTTCTAATACTTCAAGCAAAGTTCCAGCCATAGTTGATAGTGTATTCATATCCTTTTTAAAACAGGACCGAGAAAACAAGAAACAGTTTAACAATACCAGTCTTGAAAAAATACCAAGTCTTGATGTGGTACGGTTTATGTTTAATGACTCTACATCCAAATATATTTCTTATGAAATTAAGAAAGTAAGCGAGATGGTTATGGAAGGAATTAAGGCTGTTAATAAAGCAAATCCATCTCAGTCAGCCGTAACTCTGTCTAAATTAGATGCATCAAAGTCGTTTATGATAGGCTTAGATATGGGTGCACCCATCAATCTTGCAAACCAGAAGTTTAATGTTCAGATAGAAAGTGGTGCAACAAGCACGACACAGTTCCTTATGTTCGCATACTTTTCCAGTCTTCTTTCCGTTTAAGAGCACTTGTGTTTTTTTAACATAGTTTTTGTTTTAAATTGATCACCACATTTTTCACAAATATTAAGTTTTGATTTTTCTAATTCATATAATGCATTATCTATAATAGTTAGTTGTTGTTGTAGATATTGTTTAAGGTTCAATAAAGTATCTAGTTCATTATCGGATTTAAATTTAGGCATATATTATATAGGAATATTTAAATTAAAGTATTCTACTGCATGGTCTGTGAATTCATCATCACTATCTGTTTCTTCCATATCACTAAATAAATAATTACTAGTCATACCTCTTACATCTTCTATATAGGATGTATCGTTTCCATACATTAAAAAACATCTGGACAATCCATAAATACAAGTTAATAGTTTATAGATTTCTAAATATTTTTTTTTTAATTTTTTTATTTCTTTTTCTTTTTTATCATAAACTTCTTTAAATTGTAAAGACATTTCATTATATTCTTGGGAATTCATTATTATTATATATTATTATTATATTATGAAACTAACGAAAGAACAAAAAGAAAAAATTAAAAAGCATTCTACTAAACATGGTGGTATGGGTTCTAAACACATTAAGAATATGCAGAGATTTATGCGTGGCGGTGATAGTTTTGCTGTTGCCCACAAGAAAGCAAAAGCATTAGATAAACCACAAAAAAAAAATAATAGTTCATATTAAATGAGTTTAACAAAAGCCCCAGCAGATTTTAAAACTAAAAAAACATTATATAAACCATATAAAAGTGATAAGAAAGGAAAAGTTGGTATGGTTTATACCAAGAACGGATTAATACATTTCGGTGCATCTGATTATAGACAAAACTATTCGGCTGCAGCAAAAAAGAGTTATTGTGCTAGGTCAGCAGGTATTAAAGATGGTAAAGGCAATCTAACTAAAAATAGTAAAGAAAGTCCTAATTATTGGTCTAGATTAATATTGTGGAATTGTTAAAATGATTAAAATGATTAAAATGATATAAAATGTAATTTATATCAAAAAATATAAAAATAAAAAATAAAATATTTATTTCAAAAATAAAATTAATTTCAAAATAAAAATAAAAAATAAAATAAAAATAAAATAAAAGTTGGTATAATGATATAAATATATAGTTTTAATCATTTATATCATTTATATTAATATGCTCTAAAGCGTGATCCCTTTGTAGTAGAGAAAGCATTATAACGAGATAGTGGTGCTTTTACTTCTTGGGATATTTCTTGTTTTAGTTCGGCTTTCCTTTCTTTAATAAATTCTTTTTCTTCTTTCTTTTCTTCTGCTGCATCTTTTCTAAGTTGTGCTGCCGACCGTAGTTCTTTTACTTCATTCCGAAGATCTTCCAGTTCCTGTTTTCTACGTCGTTCTTCAACTTCCCGAGCCAATCTATCCATAATCTTTTTTTCTATTCTTATTTCCATCTCTTCTGCTGTTTCATCTTCCACCTCAATTGTTTTCATTTTCTTTTTACGAACAGGCTTAGGCTTGGGTTCTGGCTCAGGTTCTAAAATTTCTTTTACTTCTTCTTCCTTGACTATTTCCAGTGTTTTACCCTTTTTTTTTGCATCTCTCTTAGCCTTTCCAACCTCTCTGGCTTTTTTTAATGTTTCTCTCAACTGGGCTTTTCTCTCATCCGACATGGGTTTCTTTTCTTTTTTTGGCTTTTCAACTTCTGGAACTTCAAATATATCAGACATTCTATATATATATACTAGAAAAAAATTATTGGACCTTTGAACGAGTTAATATCCCACATCGTACACTTTCTATTTCTTTATCAGATTCACTATCTTTCAATTTAGTATCTATTTTAAATTGTCTTTGTTTTTCATTACGAATACATACTTTCTCTAGCACATCTTTGATCTCAACAAACCCATATATATTTCCTATATTCTTTATTTTTCTACAGTCAGTACAAAAATAACCTAGCCACGTTTCAGTAGTTGCGTTTTCACAAAAATAACATCGACCCATTAATATTTTATCAGATAAAAATTTTATGTAAAATCTAAACAAACAGTTTCTTTAAATGAAGTGAATTCTGCGGTTTTTATTTGAATACCTCTATCATAAGTTTTTTTCTGTTTCACATTAACTACATGTTTAATCCACTTATCACGGTGATATATCAATAAATACTCTGGGTCAGTTTCATCAACTAAGCCAGTATTTCTTATTAAAGTAACAATATCCCATTTATTCGTATGGTATATTTTTACTGTAGAATAATTATAATTATGAAAACTTATAAATTTATATATTTCTTTAAGATTTTTCAAATTAATTTTTTCTAATTGAACCATCTTTACTTAGTATATATTTATAAAATAAAAAAAAATAACACATAGAACGTAACTGTCCTTATACTGTATCATTTACAAATAAAACAATACTGGATAAACCCCTTGTTTGTATAATAGAATAGTCCTGTCTTACAATTCTGGCTCTAATATTAGACAGTTTAATAGGATTTGCATTATTTAATTCTATAAAGTATAAACCATTTGCTTCATAAATAACCCTAAGATTTTCGTCATCTTGTGGTATAACAGCCAGTATATTTTCTCTACCCTGTTTTGCTGGTAGTGCATCGTATGCTTCTACTGGAAGATTAAGAAGTTGTACTAAAAATGCATCAGCAATTATTTTACTACCGAAAAGATTATCGGCTTTAAATTTTGCTTCACCATTGCTGGATTGTAATATGGGTTGTTGACCTCTTGTGTATCCTAACCATTCATATAGAGTTTCATCAACAAAATTAATACTATGATTTGTATTAGGATTTCTTGGTGGTGCTGGTTTTACACTTGAAGATAGATCATCAACATAAGGAACTGCCTCCAGATGTGATGTTTGTGTTTGTGTAATCATAAATGGGTCTGCTGTAAATCTTGGAAGCATAAGTCTACAATTAAATTGACCAACAAGACTTGACCCTACAGCAAATGTACCACCATGAATAAAAGAATAGGCATATAAATCGTCTGGTGTTTGCCCAGCAGCAGCATATTCTTTTCTTCCAAGTTCGGTTCTAACCCACTCTGTATTACCACCATTCCTTCTATATAAAGAGCAAACTAAATCTCTACCAGTTTGTGCGAGGTTTTGGTCAATTGCAATTTCTATATGATCATTTTTAGCGTCTTGGGCAGCGTAAAGTCCATCTTTAACTAAAATTGTACTATTGATTTCTACATCTGCCCCAAATTTTATACTATATACAGATGTTTCTTGTGCGGTTTGACTCATAACCTGAATTCTTGCAGCCATGTTGTTGTCGGTAAAGAAGCCTGGTGCAGCCGCTGCTCCTGGATCTCCTTTTGCTAAACAAATAGTAAAACCACCGCCGATTGACTTATTAGCATTATCAGTCAGAAATTTAAATCTAGCAATTTGCATTCTAAAAAGGGCTGCCCCCTTTGATATTGGGCTACTATAATGTGTAAAAAAATTATATTTTGTTGCTCCAGTTAAATTATCATCAAAGGAATTAGACCCTATTACATTTCCAGTAGTAATCGCAAGAGATGGTGATTTTGTTGCACCACCATTGACTATTGTAGGGTTAATATTCTTTGCTAAATCATCTTGGCATGCCGTGTAGGCAGACGTTTTAAAAACGGCTTCCACCTTACCATCATTTACAGTTTTACTACTATCTGATATTCTAAACTGTTTCCCAATCTGTTCTGGGCGTGATAGACTAAAGGATTCATTAATTTTATTATTCATATCATCAAACAACAGTTGTAGATTATTACTATCATAAGTAGTGTTGGTAGAAGCATCTAGTCTAATAGTTTGAAGCCCTGAAGCGTTTGAAGTCTGGAAGTCTATTTGGTTATTATTAGAATCAATAGTAAGTGTACGGTCAGTTGTTTCAAATATAGCCGACTGTAGAGCAATCTGGGCTTTGGGTTTAAGGTCTATTTCCTGATTTAAAAAGCAATCAAACGATCCATCTTGTTCTGAACTAGTTAATCTTAATAGTTTCATATATAATATTAAAACAAAATAAAATAAGATAAAAATTAAACTAATGTATTTAAAATTTCTTGTTTATCTAAAGTAATTGTTTCACGTTTACCTAGAATACGATATATCTTTTTCAAATCTTTTATCTTTAATTGATAGTTAGACAGCCGTTCATTTAATATATCATTATTTAAAAATTCTTGGTTCCCATCATAAGCACAAGAACTATTACATTTAAATTTTCTACAGAGCCATTTTAAAAGTCCCATATCTTTACAAAGTATTATATTATAATAAAAAAATACTAAGTTGAAATAAAAGCGGATGCAGTATAATCTGAACTCGAACCCCCTGTATTATTGATTTTTAATTTGATGAATTTATAAGCAGTATTTTTTAATCCAGCAAGAGAAAGCCGACCTGAACCAAAAGATCCGGTGTCCACTGTGAAATAAGTTCCACTACTACTATCAGACGCTGATAGTTCAACAGTTCCAGAACTGCCGGTGTCCATACCACCAAAATCAACATGTTTTGCTAAGGTTATATCTACCGCAGAACTGGTGCTATTTCCACCATCAGCAATAGTTACATTATTAAATAAGACCGAAACAGTTTTGACTGGTGTGAGTTTTGCTAAAATACTTGTATTCAACACTTCAATTGCAGCCATATCTACTTTAATAGCATTTGTATCAGCATCAATATCAGTAAGTAAGACCTCTATAGCAGCAGCATCAACCCTTATTGCATCTGTATCTTCATCAATTCCAGTTAATTTTGTAAGTATATTATCCTGTACCCCATCAAGAGTTGTAAGCAAACTGTTTGTAGAAGTTTGTAAGACTTCAAGTGCTGCTAAATCTACTTTCATGGCGTTTGTGTCTGCATCAATTCCAGTTAGTAAAACCTCATTTGCTGCGTGATCTACATTTGCAGCAGTTAAAAGTACTTCTATAGCAGCCATATCTGTTTTAATATCGTTCGTATCAGAGTCTATTCCTGTTAAAAGGACTTCTATAGCCGCCGCATCCACTTTTATAGCATTTGTATCTGCGTCAATTCCAGTAAGCAAACTGTTTGTAGATGTCTGTAAGATTTCCAACGCCGCTAAATCAACAACCATCGCATCTAACACAGCATTATCTGTTGCCGAGAGATTAGCCGTGACTGTACCATCTACCGTTATAGTTCCCTGAACCGCTGTTTCAATATCTCCTAGTTTTTGGTCTACTGATGTGAGTAGCACCTCATTCGCCGCATGGTCCGTATTCGCAGCATCCATCTTTCCTTCCATACTGGTTAAACTTGTTTCAATAGCAACTAAATCTGTATGGTTTGCGGCTATAAGAGCATCAGCACTTGTTTCAATCTCCCCAAGTTTTGTTAGTGCATTGTCCTGCACCCCATCAAGAGTTGTAAGTAAACTGTTTGTGGATGTCTGTAAGACCTCCAACGCCGCTAAATCAACAACCATCGCATCTAACACAGCATTATCTGTTCCAGAAAGATTAGCCGTGACTGTACCATCTACCGTTATAGTTCCCTGAACCGCTGTTTCAATATCTCCTAACTTTTGGTCTACTGATGTGAGTAGAACCTCATTCGCCGCATGGTCCACATTGGCTGCTGTAAGAAGTGTTTCTAGATTTGTTTGTTTTACTAAACTTGCATCAAGCACAGAATCAATCGTATCAATTGCTGTATCTATCTCCCCAAGTTTTGTTAGTGCATTGTCTTGCACCCCATCAAGAGTTGTAAGTAAACTGTTTGTGGATGTCTGTAAAACTTCTAGTGCTGCTAAATCAGTATTTGCAGCATCCATTTTACCTTCCATACTGGTTAAACTGGCTTCAATTACATCCTGTTTTGCTTCAGTTGCTGCCCCACTTGCAGTCGGCATAGACACAATATCTACCTGTTGATGACCGGCTGCATCCACTAAAAAGGAAACTGCCTTTCCATTTGTTCTATCATAACCAAGACCAACAGATCTTAATTGACTTGAGCCATCCCCAAGCCCTGAGATTGTAGAACTAACAGCACCAATACTGTTGTCTAATCTTGTGTCTATTGATTGAATTTTTGCTTCTAGTGTATCAGTATTGAGATTAACATTTTGCATGGTGACTTCTAAATCTGAAACAGAGCATTCTAATTTACCCCCAGAATCAACTAGAAGACTTCTTGCTTTACCATTACTTCTATCATAACCAAGCATAAGTGATCTTAATTGATTTGACCCATCACCTATTGCAGTTGTGTTATTTGTATGACCAATACAGTCCTCTAATCTATCATCTATAGATGTTAGTTGAACATTTGCAGCTGTTTGTAAAGTTTCTAAACCGTCTACATGGATTGTTGCTTCTGATAAGTTAGAAATATGAACTTGTTGATGACCTCTGTTAGTTTTGACTACAGGCATATTTTATATTATAGAAGAAGAAAAAAAAACCGTTAAAAAACTTTTTTTTTTATAAATATATATTATAATATGGATAATATTATACAGATAGAAATAGCACAACGAGATAGTGAATCTGTATTTAGTAATGGTGATTTTATAAACCATCTTGCAGTTCCGGTTGTTCTAGAAGAAGGTGATCAGATTGTACTTAATAAGACCTTTATTGATACAACAGCCGAAGATTCTGGTTTGATTGATATAGACGCAGATATTACTGTAAAACTAGGTGTATTACCCTATGTTACGGCAGAAACTGACGAGAAATTTGAAGAATTAAGAGAAACAGGATCAAATATACCAAAGGACAATGTGGATTATTTTCCTCTACGAATTCAAAGTAATAAAACTGATCCTGATTCAACACATAATTTGGAAAATGCAATTCTAATATCAGAAATTGCATTTTTTATGGACACGGCCGCAGACTACCCCCAATTTGGGGCTGTAAATAACCCCCTGATAATATACTATTATGATATAAACGATAATTATACAGAAATGGCTTTTAATATACCATTCCGCAAAACTAGAGGTAAAGGGTATGGTGATGAACAATTGTTCCCTGTAAGTTTAGTTGTGCTTGATAAATTTAAACAAACTGGATTGAATAAATTTAAAAGTGATGCATATCGTGATGGAATAGGTGTTTTTTACGACGGCGGCTCAATAAATCAGCACAAGCAACCAAAATACCTTCAGGATTTATGGGAAGCCAATGGGTGTAGGGCTGAAACGATGACCCACGACGAAATAGAATCTTATAACGCTGATGGAGAGAAAGCACATGGTGGATTTGGTGTGAGTAAATTTGGTAAATTGGGTGATGAAATTGATGTTGCTTGTTCATTAGAACAAGATTTATTTTCCGTTGATATAAAACAAGGGCAGTATACACCTCTGGAAATGACTACCCTTTTAAATAATGCTTTCGTGCAAAATTATACAAATAATCAGTTTTCTTATGGTAATATATTAGAAAGTGTTTTTTTAAAATACTCTATACCGTATATTGCACCAGGTAATACAAAACCAGCAACAAAAAGTGGGCTTGTTTTTTCAGGTACTTTTATTTTTACGCCAGGTACTGGAAACAATAGAACCAAAAATCACATGCTGGTGTCTAACGGTGGATTCCCAAATGCGGCAATTGATGTAGATAATTCAGGACGATCCTTTGGTTATAATCCAAACCTATTTACATCATTAAGTAATAATTATGTTTGTGGAACAGACAGCATAGAAATTGAATATGATGATGAAACTAGTCTTTTTTATTGGAAACAATTACACAATCCTATTTATAGTGTTGAACAAGGAACGCCTGTGACGCAAGTTGCTAGAAGGATAGGTGATGGACCAAGTCCATACACCTATTTCATAAGAAGTAAAGCAGGTGGGGTTTGTTTTACCAGTATGTATGCCTGTCTGCAAAGTAATCCTGAAACTGGCTATGATTTTTGGAGTGGAAAACTAGGATTTAATGTACCAAAAATGACCGTTTCGGATACAACTGGAGGAATTGCTGACTACAAAACAGTTACAATAGGCGATACTGTAGTAACGTTTAGTAGTCCTAGTATTATAGATGGAGTACATACCACAAACGCCGTTCATACTATAGATGGTCTAACAAAAAAAACTGCTAATAAATATCGTGAAATACCATCAGAACCAGACAACGCTGGGGCTGGTGAGGATACGGTATTTCCAGAGGTTCAATCTAATAATAATATAGTAATTTTTGCTGAGAGATCCACAGTAAATAATAACCAAGTCATTCGCACTGATACAAATAGTGGCTATTATTTAATAGAAATGACTGCTGGATTTAATAATACGATGGTCGGAAGTAATAAAACCGAAAAAAATATTCATGGAATAGTTAATAGATACTTTAATAGAAATTCTTATACTTCCAGCACAGAGCAAGATAGTCTGGTATATGTTCATCGTGGTGCACCACTCATTCTATCAAGTATTAGGTCTAGAATTCTACTTCCTAACAGAACTGTTCCATCAAATATTGGAGAGGATAATACCATATTTTTACAAGTAGTAAAAGCACAACCACCCCCACAGATTTTACAGAAAAAAAAATGAATTTCTGAAAAAATATTAAATTAAAATATTTATCTATATTATAAAATGAGTTCAGAATACAGTAATGATTTAAAGATCCATGAAATAGAGCCAGTCTACTTCTCTGCAAATAACCGTGCTGAGTTTAGGCTTCCACCAAATCGTCTTTACACTAATACGATGAACCTTATGAATCTTGGGGTCACTAAATCTGCTGATGGGGGCTTCCTAAATCGTCTTGTAGGTGTCTACGGATCACTTAATCGGTTGGCCTTAATGGATGGAAATGTTGAACTACAGAGTTTAACTCGTGCAAACGAATGGCTGGGTATTAAACAACATCTTCACTCTAACCGTTATAATGAAAATCTTGGATATAATTATTCTGGGAATCACAAGTCAGTTCGTATTGGTTTAAGAGATGTTAGTGCAAAACAAATCCCTTTTACTGGTACTGCTGAAGATCCTGCTAAAAAAAGGGCAGGGGCTAATGGTCGTAAAATTATTGAGGGTGGTGAAAGGGACTTTAATGGTGCAGTGACTGCTTTGGCCTCTACTACATATAAAGGACAACTAGATATAAGTGAATGTTTAAACTTTATCCAGTCTATACCATATGTAGACACAAGTATTTTTAAAAATCTTAAACTTGTTATTGAATTTGATGTTAATATGGTTAATGTTGTAGCAAGTAACCAAACAGGCGGCTCAACTCTCACTCAGTTAAGGCCATATCTTGTGGTAGAAGAAATTGTTGCCCCTGATATTCTTGCTGGAAATCTTGGTAAAACGCCACCTGCTATTTCCTATAATGTTATAGAAAGCGATGTCTTTACTGTTCCGGCTATTATACCAAATAATGGTGATAAAAACCCAGTCCAGCCCCTCACTTTTCATGTAAGTTCTTTTAATAACAAAAGGGTAAACCGTCTAATTATGGCTACACGATGTAATGTTGCTACTACCGCAACGCCTGTAGCACAGCAAAATGGGGCTGATTGTGGAATGGGCATCTATAACTCACACGCTATGTTTAGACAGAAAAATCAGATTAGGTTAAATGGTCGAAATGTTTTTGCTAGGAATGGTATAGAACGAGATATGCAGCGTCTTGCACTTATGGCTGATGTATGGGGTGGAAATGCTGGTATTGCACCTTTCTATGCTGGGATTGCACCTCTGGCTGAGGATGAAAATATACGACAGGATATTTTGCAAGTCGGTAATGAAGTTATAGGCACACAGGACTACTTTGGCTGCACTCTTGCTGGTGTTAAAGTGGAAGATTTACAACTTGACTATGAACGGACTGGAACTGCAAACGACAATGGTGGTGCACAGACTATAGCAAGTAAATACAACGCTGACCTATCACTTCATATCTTCGCAGAAGTAAAAAAGGCTGTTGTGTTCGGAAAGAGTGGACAGTATAACGTTGTTTATCAGTAATCTTGATTAGTCTTTACGAAGTATTTCAGTAATCATTATCTATAATATGCTGGTTTTTATTTAAATAATCATCTCTTACTTTAATAGCATTTTCCATAGTTGTTCTTGTAGTGCATAATAAACTTTTACCTTTCTTTTTTATTTTGATTGCAAAAACTTTTTTATTTGAATGTTCTATTTTTACTACATAGATATATTTTTCTTTATTGAACGATGCTTCTCTATTTAAACAATTTTGAGATCTACTTACCCATCTTAGATTACTTAAATTATTATTATTTATATTTCTATCCCTATGATCAACTTGTAAATAGTTATTAGGATTAGGCAAAAATGTTTTTGCTATTTCTCTATGTAAAAGCCGATTGGTTCTTTTTCCATTTATTACTAAAATAAATTGTGTATAGCCATAATTATTATACCGTAAACTTAAAAATTTTTTTGATCGTAAAGAATATATTTTTCCAGTTTTGAATATAATGTATTTATCTGTTTGGTAGTGATATTGATATTGATATGATGGAAACATCTTCTTATAATGTATCCAGATTAAAAAAACTGAAATTAAACTTAAGAAATATTTTCTAGACATATAATAATATGAAAATAAGTTGTTTATGGATTCAACAACACCTAGATGAAATTTCTAATACTTGCATACAGTCATGGTTAAATTTAAATTATGATGTTATTATATACACGTATGCTGACCTTGTGGATTTTATCAAGTCTAACGCCATATGTAGTAACAATAGAATTAAAGTTATGGACGCTAATACTATATTATCTTGGGACAAAGGCACTCAAGATTACCTACCATTAAGTGATTTGTTTAGATTTACTTTACTTTCAAAACAAGACCTATGTTTATGGCTGGATACAGATATGTTCTTATTAAAAGAACTTCCAGCCGGAAATTATGTAAGTAGTGAATTTGCGAATAAAACAGGAGCATTTGTACCTAAAGAACGGACTTATACAGCCAATATAGGAGTTATATCACAGATTAAAAAAATTATAGATTGGGAAAAAATAATAAAATCTTGTTTGAAAAATAATAAAAAACAAAATTCAAATAAAAATAATTTTATGAAAATTTATCAAAAAGAAATACACACTAATTTTTCAGATTTAATTAGACCACCTCAAAATTTCTGTCCTATACACTGGTCATTTGCAAGTTGTATCTATGAAGAATCTGATGTAATAGGCTGTAAATATGGTATAGAACATAAGGGTATGAATGATATATTAGTTAATAGTATTGGAATACATCTTTGGAGAAATCTTTACAAAACAAAGGAGTTTCTTTTACAAAATGGTTCTGTCTTTAGGCAACTACAACAATCTAATACCTTTAATTACAAGATCTGTATACCTAGTTATAGAAGGACGGATGGTTTATTTAAAAAAACATTTAATTTAATTAAAAAATATAATATACCAAGGGTTGCTGTTAATATATTTGTATCGGACCAAAAAGATTATGATGAATATTCCGATTTATTTCCAACATTAACTACTGTGTTAGTCCCAGATGCATTTAAAGGAATAGGTGCTGTTCGTGGATATATAACGAATGAGTGGGCTAATGATGGAGATAAAATAGTTATGCTGGATGATGATTTAGACTATTTTAAAAATGAGGATTTATCACATAGGGACTTAAAGAATTTAATTATAGAATTCTTTGAAAAATTAGAAGAACATGATTTAAATTTTGGTGGTCTGCCCCTCTGTTCAAATGCTTTCTTTTTTAGAGATAATTGGACTACCACCTTAAAATATTGTAGTGGGGCTTTCCAGTGTGTTATTGTAGATAGAAGTAAAACTGAAATAAGTACGCCATATAGGCATTTTGAAGATTTTTTCTTTAACTTAGCATACTTCCACCGTGATGGTGGGATACTTCGCTACAACGGAGTTGCACCTGTTACAAGAAACTATAACTGCGATGGTGGTATAGCCGAAGAGTGTGGGGGGATGCAAAAAAGGCTGGAAGTATCTGATAAAGTAGCAGATGAAATTATTGCTGAATTTGGTGAAAAGGCTGTAAAAAAATATAATAAGAAAAGATCCGCAAGAGGACCTGCATGTTTAAACCTTAGATTAAATCACAACTACAAACTATTTCTTGACTAAAAGGTCTTTATCATATTTGTAAGCACCACCTTTCATAACAGTAGAATAGACCCTAGCATATGCCCACTGAACTTTAGTCATATTAGGTCTACTTGGACCTGCTGTTTTAAAAGCACCAATACCTTTGTTGTATATTTTTTGAATACCAGATAGTTTATATCCTGTTATTTTGGCTATATCTTTAAGACTGTGTGGTGTTCCTTTTTTGAATTTATATTTTTTATTGAATTTGTCTTTATTTGTTATAACCATATATATTAAAGACATAATTATTTTGTAGGTTAATATATATGGTTTTTACTGGTTATTGGGAACATGACTTACAAATACTGGAATGTTTTTTAGAAGACATAGAATACAAAACTGCAACATCAAGATTACAAAAATTTAAAATTCCACGATCACAGGGTGGTAGTGTACTTATGGGATATACTTTTCGTGGGCATCTAAGTAAAGATAAAAGTAGAGTATGGTGTCCTAAAATGAAGAAGTTTGAAACCACATTATTAACAGACCGACCTGATTTATGGCTTTATTTTGAAATGTTCCGTGACCTTTACTTTAGGGATTTTAAATTTAGTGGGGTGCAACTTAACCATAACTACAAAATACCGCCACACAAAGATGCAAATAACATAGGTGAAAGTGTTCTTGTATGTCTAGGTGATTATACTGGCGGGTCTACAGTTGTTGAAATAGATGGAGTTTTAAACTATTTTGACGGTAGAAAGCATCCAGTTATTTTTGACGGTTCAAAATATACCCATTGGACAGATGATTTCAAAGGAGAAAGATATAGTCTGGTGTTCTTCTCGGATAATAAGAACTAATCATTTAACGCAAATTCCAGATCTTCAGAGTCCCAACCTGAACTATATTCTAATTCAATATCTGATATAGCGTTATATTCATTATATTCTTGAATTTGTTTTTTAATATCGTCTTTTTGTTTATTATTTCTTTCTTCTTTTTTAATAAATTCTATTCTATTTCTTATTATAGACAACTGTGTATTGATTATGGATTGCAACTTTTTCAGTTCGGCTTTCTTCATTTTATATTATAAAAATAAAATATTTTAATATGTTTTAAATTCTAAATTAAAATCTAGTTAAATGATATATAATAAATTACTATGACTACACAAATATTTAATGCCGATTGTTTAATAGAAATGAAAAAATTAGAAGACAAATCAGTAGATTTAATGATTTGTGATTTACCATATGGGGAAACAAACTGTAAGTGGGATTGTAAAATAGATTTAGATGAATTTTGGAAGGAATTTAAAAGGATTAGAAAAAGTAAAAGAACGGCTTGTATTCATTTCTGTTCTACAAAGTTCGGTTATACTTTAATTAAATCTAATGAAAAAATGTTTAAAATGGACATGGTATGGAAAAAACGGAACAAGACAGGTGGATTGCAATCAAGACACCGACCAATGAGGAATCATGAGATGGTCTATTTCTTTTACGAACAAGCCCCAAAATATAATAGGGACAAGTATCATAAGAGAATACAAGCAAAAAATCCAATTGTTAAAGAAGAAGGGGCAATCTTTGGTAAAGGATATGAAAAAGGAAAAGAACCACCATTTTGTAAATCTAAATTTTTTGAACCACCCAACCCAGCATCTGTAGTGGAAGAGAAAGACACAGAGGGACAGAAAAAAGCGAAAGTTTGGGGATATGAAAAATGTACTAAATCATTTGACGATAATGAGAAAGTGAATGGTGGTAGACGAATGGGTGCGAATTTTGAACCACCGAATCCAGTATCTGTAGTGGAAGAGAAGGATATATATGGTGAAACTAAAGAAGAACGCAAAAAAAGATATAAAAAAAATGGAACTGGTGCTATGAACCCACCGAACCCAGCATCTGTTGTAGAAGAGAAAGACCCAAGAATAAATGAGAAAGGAAAATCACCGCACGGATGGGATATAGAACATATGGATAAACCACGTGTAGCCCATTTTGACCCAAAACTACCAGTATCTGTTTTGGAAGAGAAATATAATTCAAGTGGATATAAAAAGGAATTAGTAGAAGGAGTAAAAAACTTTGGGACTTATGGTTTTGAACCACCCAACCCAGCATCTGTAGTGGAAGAAGAGAAGGACGAATTCGGTTGGGATAAATCAGTTGTAAAAGAAAAGGGTAATAAAATTGGTAAAATTGGAGGTAATTTTGAACCAACAAATCCAGTATCAATAGTAGAAGAAGATGAGCCAAAATCTATGTTTGAATCAACAAAAGTGTTTATAGGAAAACGCCATCATCAGACAGAAAAGCCATTAGATATATTAGAGTTCTTTTTAAAATACTGGACAGATGAGGGGGATACTGTTCTTGATCCTACGATGGGTAGTGGAAGCACAGGCGTAGCGTGTAAACAATTAAAGAGGAACTTTATAGGTTATGAACTTGACCCAGATATATTTAAGGTTGCAGAAAAACGATTAGATATTAAAATGATATAAATGATATAAACTATAATTTATATCAAAAAATATAAAAATAAAAAATAAAATATTTATTTCAAAAATAAAATTAATTTCAAAAATAAAAAAATAAAAATAAAATAAAAATAAAAAAATGATATAAATGATTAAAAATTGAATTTATATCATTATTTAAGAAATAATATAAATGTATATTATAATGGCTCAACAATTAGAAATAAATGTACTAACTAAAATTAAGAATAATCTTTTGATGCAGATTACCGATATAGATACAAGACTACATCAACTATCATCTACAAGTAGTTATACCTATGTCTGTGATTATACAAATCTTACTTTTACCACTCTGGAAGATTATGAGAAATATAAAAAGAGTAAGAAATATTTTAAGGCTGCTGGAATTGAACCTGTTAAATGTAAATTGTGTAATAATTTATTTTATGGCGATGATTACCAATTACATCTAGATGATGGTAGATGTGAAAAAAGTAGAACAGATAAAACCACTGGTATTGTTTATGAAAACATGAATAAAAAGAGTAGGTCCAAGAAAGAAAAGAAAGAAAAAAAAGAAAAGAAAGAGAAAAAAAAGAAACCTAAAAAGTTAAAACTAATTATTGTTCCACCTAAGGAAGAACCTAAGGAAGTAGAACCTAAGAAGGTCAAAAAACCAAGAAAGAAAAAAGAAAAGAAAAGTGATAGTATGTTCTTTATTGAACCACCAAAACATACACTTATTGATTTACCAGATTATTACGATGACGTTAATGCCGAATGGTTTATGAGATTACATAGAAATATGAAAGAGAATGATTTATATTGGAATGAAATGTTCGAAGGATTTATGGCTATTGATAATCATCAAGACGAATATAAAATGTATTTGAAAGATAATATTATTTATGATGTAGAAGATAATGATCCAGCCTGGAGAATTGAAAAGCAAGAATACTATTATAAATTAATTGATTTAGAATCTAAAGTTTCCTCTTCTTATGATGATGATAAGCAACTAACAGAACTAACATCTGGTATGAAATTTACATCAGATATTTATCTCGAGTTGCATAAAGATATAAGAACAAAGGATAATGCTTTTCTAACTGAAGAATATAAACAAAAACGGTTTGATAATTATACCCAGATTTCTAATTATTCAGAATATACTTATTTTGATGGATATTTAATGGCTTCTAATGAATATAAATTTAGAATTCAAAATCTAGATGATCTTATATATGATATTGAACTATGTGAAGACGAAGAAGATAAGGAAGAAAGGGATGCAGAATATAAAAGTAGTAGTGATGAAGAAAACGAATATAAAGAATTATAATCTAGAGTTATTATATATGAAATTAGAAACACATCCAGATTCAACATGTCCAGTTCAGAAAGCAGCAGCAGCCGGAAGAGTATGGGAACGGAATATAGCAGATATAATTAGAACACATGGTTCTTACCACAAAGGGTTTATTGATGTAGGTTCATATATAGGCAGTCATGCTTTACCAGCATCCGAATATTATCAGACAGTATATAGTTTTGAGGGTGTGCCTAAGTCATTTGAATTACAAAGTAAATCTATTGAAAATAATAATATAAAAAATGTAAAAATATTTAATAAAATTGTTTATGATAAAACTGGATTAAATATTGAGATAAAAAGTAGTCAGACTGGAACAGGTACTTCCAGTATATGTAGACAGTTAAAACATTATAATACTTCTTATAATGTAGAAACAATAAAATTAGATGATATTGACTATAATGATTTTATTGGTCTTATTAAAATTGATGTTGAGTCTGCCGAGTGGTATGTTTTGGCTGGTGCATCTGAACTGATTAAAAGAGATCACCCAGTTATAATATTAGAAACATTTAAAACAATTAAAAATATAGAAAGACTAACAAGATTTGCAGTTGATTATAAATACAAAGTAGATTATCTATCAGCGGATAATTACCTTTTACTTCCTGAATGTTGATTTACCAGATGTGCTTTGTAATAAAACATTTGAGGTATGTGGGATCTCAGTTGCAACTGATTCATCTCTAAGTGAAAGCCAATTGGACTTTACTAATTTAGTAAAGAATCTATCACTGTAGACATTTTTTTGGTTAGAAATTAGTATTTTAAATTCTGTAAAATATTTTATTGGAATATAAATTAAAAAATTACCTACAATATAATTACTTAATTTTTTTTTAAAGCCAAGCCATATTGGTTTTCTATGTTTCTCTTCTAAAAATTTATCATAGGTATAATCTTCATTTATAAGCACATCACCCTCACAAATGAAAAATCCAGTAATAGAATCTTTTATCATTTCTATTTTTGGTACTGTTATTTCTTTTATATGCTGGAAGCCACAGTGCCGAGCAGGTATTATATCTGTATTATAATTATCTGGAGTTACTGTTAAATTGTTATATCCAAGACTTTTATTATGAATGTAGGCTTTATTAAAATAGGCTGGTAGAGGTTCATATATTATATATTCTAGTGGATTCATCTGTTACGTAGTATTATATTAATAATATAAAAATTTAGTTATAAATACTTAAAATGATTAAAATGATTAAAATGATTAAAATGATTAAAATGATTAAATTATATCAAAAAATATAAAAATAAAAAATAAAATATTTATTTCAAAAATAAAATTAATTTCAAAATAAAAATAAAATATAAAATAAAAATAAAATAAAAGTTGATATAATGATATAAAATCAATTTTATATCATCACTACAACTAAAATTAGATTAAACCATCTATTAAGAGCAAGTGTTTCCAGACTAAAATTAGACAAGCCTTTACTAATTTATTTGATTCCACACTTTATTAGGTGTTCTTTACTAATTTATTTGATTCCACACTTTATTAGGTGTTCTTTACTAATTTATTTGTTCCACACTTTATTAGGTGTTCTTGTCTTAATCTGTTGATTCCACATATTTATTTGTCTACGAATCTACATGTAAAAGAGGTTAAAATAAAATTGATTTTCTTTTTGCTCTTAACAGAAGAGAACAACCCGCAACCAGCAACAATCAAGACAAGACAAAACACTTTCAAAACAACTTAGAAACAAACAAAAAGAAACAAAAAACGTACAGACAACATGGAATTTACTAAGAAAACCCATCAAAAAACATTTAAGAATGTAGTAGAAGAGCTTAATTCTCTTAATGAAGAACTGTTAAAACCGTGTGTGATGATTTGGGGTAGGATGACCCCCGAAGAGGCTGACGACACATTCAACAATATTCAACCGCATCATGGAGATTATAATCATTATAACGACTGGGGCAATAAATCATATAATATTCTATTTAACATAGACCAAAACAAAGAAGAAGAATAAACAACACAAAAAAACAGTTAGATAGTTACATAATACTTCGTAAAGATTTATATATTTTTTTTTGCATCCAGACATTTATTTGTCTACGAATCTACATGTAAAAGAGGTTAAAATAAAATTGATTTTAATTTTGCTCTTAACAGAAGAGAACAACAAACAAGATGGATTATCAAGCACAACTCGCGTGTTGTAAAAATGTGGACGATTTCTACGCTCATATTTGGAAGAGTAAAGTCTGGAATATTACTGACTATGAAGAACTCTTTAAAGATATTGAGCGTGGTTATGTTATTCAATCACCAAAAAATCATAAGTTTATTATTAATCCAGAATGGAAAGAAGAAGATAGTATCGCCCACCCAGTCTATAAATGTGATGGTGGTTGTGGAACTATTATGGGTAGCGATGATGATTGTAAAAGAATTTGTGATGATTGCGAAGATGAAGAATAAAAACA
>Ga0181389_1000165_pt1 | contig 25803 bp, 37 predicted proteins | sample 12SPOviralmetaG_FD_130121 | JGI IMG/M metagenome (GOLD analysis project Ga0181389, IMG submission 130121) | Marine viral communities from the oligotrophic San Pedro Time Series (SPOT) site, San Pedro Channel, CA, USA - 12 SPOT_SRF_2010-06-29 | ecosystem: Environmental > Aquatic > Marine > Strait...
AAAAATGTTTGGTTCTATCATATTTGTATGGGTTTTATTTCTTTGTAGTTAAGTAGGTCTTGCCCTTTGTATTCAAATCCTACATTGTTTAAAGCCATTCTAAGGCTTATAGGTTGTTCGTATGGTGTACACCTTCCGCCTGTTTCGTTTTCTTTAACCTTTAATACGTGTATGTGGCTATACATCCAATCGCTTGGGGAGGACGTGTACCTGTGTATCGAATACACGGAATCAGAACGGTTACCCCATTTGCCCCCACCTTCAACACCTGCTAAACCTAAAGGCATTGGTAAGTTTTCGTATTCGTGTCCTTTTGGATGTGTGCGCCTTAGACTTTCAGTTACTCCGTGTGCATTTAAAAATACAGTTACATTTTTCTTTTTGGCAAATAGCCTAAGTTCAGAAGCTACTTGATAGTCGTACTCGTGGCTTCCTACCGCTCTTAAAAGCTGATGGTCTTTTGCTAAACTATTGTAGGGGTCTATAAGTAAACCATCATAGTCCCAAGCATCCTTTACTGCGTTGGCTTCTTTTAGCAAATCCTTGTAAGTGTATAAATCCTCAACGTCTATTATTTTAAAATGCTTATCGCACCATACTACCGCATCGGCTATGTCTTTTTCTTCTGCCTGATGTATTGGTGTACCCATTTTAAATTCTATAATCTTTCTTACTATGCTTTGTGGTGTGTTTTCGCTTGACCAAATTAAAAATCTTAGGTTGTGCTTTATTGCCCATAGGGTTAATAGATAACATACTATAGTAGTCTTTCCCACATTTGCGTGTCCAATTAGTAAAAAAAATTCCCCCTGTTTATACCTTATGTACTCGTCTATTTCAGGTACCCCTATCTTTAATCCTTCCTTTACCCTTCCGTATTTTATGTCCAGTATTTTGTCTTGTATTGTTTTACTTTGTGCTATCATCTTATTTGATTGTTTTTTAGTCCATATTTAATACTTTCTTTTTTTGAATCTCTTGGTTCTGGTTTGTATTCGTATCCCAATATAGGATTTATATTATAATTCCAAAAATCCATAGGAAACTTATCTCCTTGTTTCAGTTTTTTAAGCATAAAAAAAAGGGGGTGTTACCCCCCTCATTATTAAAATGGTAAATCTACTCCCTCTCTTGCAGGGTTTTGTTGTGTATTAGTAACTTCGTTGTTTAGTATTTGTGCAATCTTCCAACCTACTACATTCATATAGTGTTTTCCGTTGTACTCATTGCCTCTTAAATTAACACCTACAGATACTTTTTGTCCTGTTTGAAATTTCTGTAATTGATCTACACTTTTGTTTAGAAATTCAACTGGTATATTCTGAGGGTATTTAGTGTCCTCATCAATAGTTAAAATCATCTGTTGTTTAGTTAGCTTGTCGCTTACTGTTACAGGGTCGCTTATTAATTTAATAGTTCCTTTTAAATCCATTTATAATTTATTTAATTCTGATTCAACTTCTTTTGATACTTTGTACTTGTTTCTAATTTGTTTTACAGTACCACCTTGTTTAATGTAGTTAATCATTTCGTTAAAGTCAGGTGTGTTTTTATTTAACCACTTCTTTTCATTGTCAGGTGTAACAGGAAGGTCAGCTACTACATTGGCAGTTTCTCCACCTAATACATATTGTTCAAATATTTTAGCGGTTTCAATAATTTGTTGTTCGTCCCAAGACCCTTCCTTACTGTAAAGGTCTGTTGCTCTGTTTAGGCTACTTTGCCTAATAATGTAAAGTTGTGTCTTATCCATAGTATATACCATTTTGAATGTTTAACTGTTTTTTAAGTTGTTCGTTTTCTTCTTGCAGTTCTAAGACCTTGCCATAGATTTCTGCTTTTGTAAATTGTTCCATAGTGCTAAGATAACAAAAAAATTTTAAACAAAAAAAGGGCAACCGTTTAGCTACCCTTCTTAATAAAACAATAAAAACAAAAATTACTGGAAAGTCTTTAGTTTTGCTTGGTAGTCATCAATCATATCCTGCAAGTCTTGACTACTAAACTTAACTATTTCTTTACTTTTCAAATATAAGTCATTTGACAGTTCCGAACCAAGAAAAATAGAATATTTATATTGTTCTCCCTGCTTAAACATATTACAACCTACACACTGGGCAAATACATTATCTTCATCCCACCTTGTAGAGTAATGTTTTCTACTCATAAAATGTCCTGCCTGTATGTTTTTCCAATGGTACTGCTTTCCACAAGTAACACAAGTACACATACCCCTTCTATCCGCACTACTTAGTCTTATATACTGACTAAACAATACATCTAACTTCTTTACTAATTTACTTCGTGTTGGTTTTTTAGCAGTTTTTGGCATAGTTTTTCTATACATCCATATGGTTAAGCAACATCTTACCAGTTACTTCATCAATACCCCTAATATTTTTGTAAATATACTTACTATCAGATTTTACTTTGTTTTTTTCTGTTTTTAAGGAATCAGAACCAAGATTTGTATATTGATTTGCATCAAGTTCTAAAAGTAAGTCAGTACGTTCTCTTACTGATAATGCAAAGTCTTTAGCAATCTTTTCAGCTAATTGTCTAATAGTAGTATCTTCCATAGTATTCATTAAATAGGTTAACATTATATCCCACTTACCCACCAAAGGTAAACGTTTTTTTTTACAAAGTAAATAGATGTTTATAACTAATTATAATCATTTACCTTGTCCTCTATATTTCTTACTGTAAATTTTACTGGATTTTAGGCTACTTGTTTTGCTTTTAGCGTGTATGCCTTTACGCTTTCTCTTAGGCTTTCTTTCGTAGTTTCCTGTTATTTGTTTTGCCATTACTGATGAAGTTTATTACCCATTACTTTCTCTACACCCCTGCTACCAAAATATCCACCTATGACCACACTAAGAAGTCCAGTAATAGAATCTAAACTATATCCCATATACCAACCTACTACATAGCTAATAGAAAAAAAAGCTAAGGTTAATGGTCTTACATTTTGCGCCAACCATCCACTTCTACTATCTGCAACCCATCTACGAGTTACACCATCCATTTCGGCACGTTCTAAGCGTAGTTTTTCAAGTGCAAGGTCTTTGTCCTCGCTTGACATATCAGAACCGCCTATAATCGCTTCTATGACGTTTCCTATCGGTGTATCTTCTGCTATTGCACCAACTACCTTTGGTATCTTTTGAAGTAGGAAAGAACCTACTGCGGTGTCTTTAAATTTCTTTTTAGGCATAGCGTACTACCAACTGTATTAGTATGTCCAAATAACTTGTTGTGCTTTTCCTTTTTCGGCAGTATCACAGTGTATGAAGGTAGAGGCAATGCCAATCCTTGTAAATCCTGCATCAAGTAACGCTGATATAATAACGAATCTGCTTTTTGAGTCTGTGCAATGTATATCTGCTGCCTTGCCGATAAGGTGGGCAGACTTAGTTGGTTCTTTTCCCAATTTTTTGTAAATAGCGTTGTGGTGTTCTTGTGTTCTGTAGCCACTATTGATTTTAAAGGAAATCCCTGCAATGTTACGTGCGTTGTCCAGCTTTTGCAAGAAATCACTATCCATATTAACCCCGCTATTAGGAAGCGTTGGGCAAGCAAATTCTTCAAGTGTAAAGTATTTAAGATTTGTCATCGTGTTCTAACGCTTTATTTAAAAGCAATCTATCGATTGTATCGTCTTGCATTTTAATAATCAAATTCTCATAGGCATCTTTCTGGCCTACTAACTGCTCTACCCTTGCTTCAAGTGAATCATTTTTACGTTGTAACTCTACAAGTTCGTTTGGGTCTTTACCAATAAACACATATATAGCAGCACCTATGGTAGCTACTAAAGCACCTGTAATAAGTTTAAAGGTATCGTTATTGGTTTGTGGTATCTCCACATAAGAAAGGAAAATCAAAAGCAGGATAACAAATAAAAATACTACTCCACTTCCTATGTATCCCCTTAGTTCTCTGCGTTCTCTACTATTCATTTTCTAACTGCTCTATAAATTTGTATAACGGTAAAGGTTAAGGTGGCTAACATTACAAGCATCTTTAGTACTTCGTTTACCTCACTTACGCTAAATGCTAATGCCATTAAATTGCCAAAGTATAATCCAAATATCTTCAAATCTTCCATTATCTTATTTTGTAAAACAACCAAGCCTTTTCATCTCTTGGTTTACATACTACCATAGTTTCATTTCCTACATAGTAGCAAAGCTGATAGTTATCTAAGGTGTCTTTGCGTATAATACGCATACCTTCTTCTATTAGTTCTATATTGCCTTTTGCTAATGTAGATTCTTTGGTAAATCTTTCAAAGGTGTTGTTCTCTTTTATCGTAACATACTCCCCATCTTGGCTAACCCATAACCCATATATATCTTGTTGGGCAAATGTGAATGTACTAAGTAGTATAAAAAATAGTTTCTTCATTATTTAAATGCCATATAGATGTAAGTCCCGTTTAATTGGTTATAATCTCCAAAAGTTGTTCTTAAAGAAAACCCCGTGCTTGTAAACTCTAACAAATCATTATCACTTGAATCAACCTCTGCTGAAGCAGGTGCATTGGCTGTAATATATTTATCACTATATCCGTGAGTACCTAATCTTTTATTATCGTGCATAAACCAAGCGCCTGTATTAATTGTTTTCTTAATCATCACAAAACTTGGCTCAAATCCTGTAGAAATTGGTTTTTCTATTGCACTTCCTGAACCCGTATAACTCCCTATCTTACTATATCCTGCAACTGAATGGAAGCAGTAGGCAATTGTTTCTGTGTTTGGGTCAAAAGCAGTATTTGCAGTTCCTCCAATAACACTATCTGTCATACCATTTCCCCACCATTTATAATCTCCGTTTTGTGCCGCATTAGTAAATTTCAAACTATATTTGCCATTCGTTCCACTTGATAGGTCTTTATGAAATATAAACCAATTAAAAGAGTCTGTACTTTTTGTTATAACCATTTCAGGAGTAGATAAAAGTCCGTGTCCAGCAGTAAAATCTCCACTTGCAGGGACAGTAAACTTCACAATACTAAACCCCGCTTCTGTATTAGCAGAAACCATACAATTAGCACCTTGAATAGTACCATCATTATTTTGTACTGCCTCTCCGCCAGCTTTCCATACCCAAGCTACATAACTATTATTTGAAAGATTTGTGTTGTAAGCCCCATTTGAACCTGCGTTTGGGAAAAAACCATTTGCATCAAAAGAAGATATGTTCCCGTATGAGCCATATTGCCCCTCATAAGCAGTCAAGTCAGAATGGAGTGTTTTAGAACTTCCTGCCCCTCTAACAGAATCTTGCAAAACGGGTGAGTTGCTACCATCTCTATTCTTAACCCAAACTAATCCACCGCTTGTTTCCAAGTCCATTCCTACATTAGAAATGTATTGAGTTCCACCATTCCCCTCATATAATACAATCTTAAAGTTAGATGTATCTACTTCAGGCTTTTCGTTGTATAGGTCTGCTACTTGGCTACTTGTAAGGGCAGTTGAATAGATGCGTACTTGGTCAATTTGACCATCAAATGCAAAAGTTGAAATTCCATCCCCACCGACAACTAATGGAGTTGTGTTAGTTACCAAAGAGGTGGACAATACGCTTGTATTTTCTAACGTTCCATTTATATATATCTTTACTGCACTCGTTGATATTGTGCCAACTATATGTGTCCAATTTCCGAAATCAAGGGCAGTTGTTGCTGTAGCATTTACGCCACCACCACTTGTATGAATCACTATTCTTGGGAGTTTACCTGTAGAACTCGGCACATCTAATGTCCATCCACTTGTACTTCCTATATATTTATCTAATATACCAGTATAATTTACAAAAGAAGTTGGATTTACCCAAACCGAAAACGAAAGTGTTTGTGCAGAATCTAAAAATCCAGATGGTAATGTTATCTTACTACTACTCCCATTAAACACCGCAGCTTGACCATACCTTCCAAACCTATACTCAATGTTCGTGTCTGTTCCATCGTTACCTCCAGTAGAAAAGTCTTCAGAACTGTTATCCAATTTGTAATAAGCGACTGGTGTAGTACCTGAAGGATAGTTTACTATGTCTGTGGTGGAATCATATACACAAGTGGTTTCTCCATCTCCACTATTGTAAAGAGTATCTACTTCTGTTTGATTTAACGCTTTAGAGAATAGCCTCACTTGGTCTATGTCACCATTAAAATAAGACCCACTTGGACTTGCTCTATAATAACCAATAGCATAATTTGTATTAGATGTATTAATTGCGCCTGTCAAAGGGATACTATTTGTTATAGTTAATGTTTGTATTTGTCCATTAATATATAATTCTGTATTAGTTGATGTTTCAACATTTCCACCTTTATATATACCAACTATATGATACCAATTACCCAAAGTTAAGGATGTACTTGTATCGTAATTAATATTAAAATAACTCACTCTTGGTGTGCCACTATTTGATATATATAAACCAAAACTTTGCAAACTCCCAGCCCCACCATAAGATACAACCGAAGAATAAACAGAAGGGTTTGAATCAAGCTTTACCCAAGCCGATAAAGTTCTTGTATTTGAACCTGACAAATCTGTACCTAAATTTGGAAGGTTTATATAACTACTACTTCCATTAAATCTTGCACCATAGTTTGTCTTGCCTCCTACTCCAAACTCAACGTTAGTAGGTGTGCCATCGTAATATCCACTTGCTTCCGAAGCATCGTAGTCCATAGTGTATAAAGCTACACCTGAACCTTCGCTAAATGGATTGGTATTAGATGCGGTTGATGATGTTTCAGCGTAAAGCGTTGCTACATCTTCTGCACTTATAGCTTTGTCAAAGATTCTTACTTGGTCTATATCGCCATCTAACCCTAATGTACTAGTGTAATAACCTCCTATATGTAAATCAAGATTATGGCTTGGTAGTACAGTAACAAGATTTGTTGATGCAACTTCTACTTGACCATCAATATACATAGTTGCAAAACCACTTGAATTTTGTGTTATAACAGCATTGTGCCAAGAAGAATTATCAACGCTTGTTGTAGATGTAAAAATTGTTGATTTTGTTACGCCACTTCTATTGAAAAATCTTAACTTACTATTATTTATATAGAATTGGAATCCATTACTTGCACCACCTGTGCTGTCCATCAAAAATTGAGTTGTAGATACAGTTCCATCAGTTTTAAACCATATAGATAAGGAGAATACATTAGTGTTTGTGAATACATTCTTATTAACTACTATCTTACTACTCCCATTAAACACCGCAGAATTACCTATATGCCCTGAAGCATAGGTTACGTTAGATGCAGTACCGTTGTAGTTGGTTGTGGTGTCAGGTACGTTGTTTGTTGTGCCTCCATCACCATCAAGCTGATATAAAGCTACATTACTACTGAATGCATTATCTTCACCAAATGCTTGTACCGAATCAGTACTACAAGCCACATCAACTGCCGCCGCACCTGTATTTATTAATCTTTTGCCTAAAGCCATATTTATTCTATTTCGTCAGATGGGAAAAATTGTACTTTGTATTGCAATGCGGTTTTGTAAGACTTCTTAGCATTTACCTCTGCTTCTAACCTATCGGCTTCTGTAAGTATTCCTGCTCTTTCCGTTGCAACGTCTGTATCAATATTTATATCCCTCTCTGCTTTTCTTATAACTTGCCAATCTGTAGGTTCTAACATCTTACCTGCTTTGGACTTAATCTCTGCAATCTTACTTGCTTTGATGTCGGCTATCTTATATCTTTTTTCGGTTTCGCCTGTTGGTTCACCATCTTCTCCGATAATATCTACCTCTTGGCTAAAGTCAATATCAGTAACGTCATAGGTTACTATTAAATTATCTTCGTCAAAATATAGACCGCCTTTGGTTTGTGTTTGCTTATCGTAGCTTGGCTTTACAACATCGTAAATGCCTATCTCTTGTAGTTCTTCTGATGATAGGTTGTTAGCACCTCCTAAAATGTGTTTTGTAGGTGTTTTAAGTGAGTTAGGTAAACTTTTGTATATGTTTACTATTCTACCATTTTCTACTGCTGCTTTCATAATTATATACTTTGTGAGATTGATAGGAAAAATGTGTTAGCACCAGTACAAGCAACTTGTATAAAGTTTACTGCACCTGCGGTAGCATCATAAGTACCTGCAACGGTTGTAACCGTGTTTGTGGTAGTATCAAATGTCAAAGCTGACGTTCCTCCTGAATCTGTTACAATAATATCTTTTACATCTCCTATGGATGCGTTTGTAAAATTTAAATCTACCGTAATGCTTGAAGTCATTGTAAATACTTGTGCGGTGTCAAAATCTACATCTACATCCGCTGCTGCGGTTAATACAGAAGAACCTCTTAGGCTATCCCCTGTTCCACTTTGTCCGTAAATGTCAGTAGTCATAGAATTAACTGCAATAAAGGCTGCTCTTAGAGTATCCCCATCGCCTAAATTTCCTGGTTCTGCACCTACATTTATATTAGTTCTTGCCATTTTATATTTTAATTAAATATTGTTACTAAAGTTAAGTCAGCAGTTAAATCTGTTGAATCAACCCTATATAATTGAGTGTCATCAACGGTTAATGCTAATGTTTCTGTTTGACCACCCTCTAAAGCACCTAAAAAGCACTCAGGAGATGAAAAATGGGGTATAGCCTCTGCTACTGTAGAATCTTCATTACCAAATTCAGTATAACAATATATCTTGCCCCAATTTATTGTATTAGCCATATTATATCAATACTTTTTTTTAATTTTTGTTATAAATGTCTTTTGTAAATAGCTTTTAAGCCTCTCTACGTTTTTCTCTTTTGGTTTATAGTCGTTTCTTACAAAACCCATCCTTCGAAATTTGCGTTTTTATCAGGGTAAATATCATCGTTACTATTAGTGTAGTATTCAGGAAAAGTACCACTTGCGTTAAAAGACATATAATCTATAAATCTATCGGTATAATACTGTGCTATGTTTCTTTCTTTTTCTATTAAAAAGTCTATTTCTTCCTTTTCTACGTTAGAAGCGTTTTCGCTACTATGCTTAAATATTCCCTTGTTTGCAATAGAATAAGCAGCAAAAGGTAAATACTCAACCATTGCCCAATGTACCAGCATAGGTTTTACATAGTCCGTTACAAGAGTTAAATAGTCCCCTGTAAGTGTACTGGCTTCTATATCGTCTTGTAGTTTATTAAATAGGTCTGTGCCTAAGTAGTTTTTAATGTGTATGTCTTGTGCAATCTTTATGTACTGCAAAAACTTATCACTATCTACGTTGCCATTTACAGAAGTAAACTTAACTAAATCTTTCCGTGTTATAAATAATCCTTCTGCCATTTCTTATTTGTTTACAAATCCTTGATTAGGCATATCCTTTGGTTTCATTGAAACTTCTTTTTCATTTACAGGATTAAAGCCCTCCTTTCTTGCTTTGTTTGTGGATATATTAGGTTCTTGGTCTGCAAGGTTGCCTTCTGTTTTTCCACGATAAGTTTGTCTTAACCATTTATGATGGCAATTACCTCCACCCTTGTACTTCCATATAGAATAGGTAGATGCTCCGCCTAAACCCCACCCTTTGTTTACAGGTCTTTTACCCATATTTATAATATCCTCTTTTCTGTACAACTTGTTTTGGCTTGTCATTAATTTACAAAACTTCCTACTATTAGCAGAAGTTGTATTTGGACTGTATCTGTATCGTACTTTAAACTGTACCCCATCAATTTTTTTATCTTGTTTGGATTTTGTGTTTGGTAAAGCACTACCTGTACTTGCTAAACCTATCATTTTATCTAACGCTTCCTCTTGGTCATAGTCTACTTCTCTTTCGTCTACAAGTTCCCAATCGTCAAGATTTTCATCTTCTCCAAACTCCTGAAGTAAATTAAACATTTCTTCATCGTCAAAATCAAACTCTTCCTTAGCCATTTTAACGCCTGTTTCTTCCTCTCTTGCTTCGTTAGTGATGGCATTGTCGGTTTCTATAAATTCAAGCGGTTGTAGGGTCTTAAAATACAGTTTTAAAGCTATACCATTTACCGACAATATATCGTCTATTGCTTCTGTTATTAAATCTTGGTAAGGCTTAATGGTTGTGTTGTGAAATAACAAGGATGCAGTTTTAATTTCATCTGCGTTATTACCAAGTCCATTACTACCATCTCTAATACCCAAAAGCAAAGGGGATGTAATCCTATGTGCTACCATTAACTTGTTTACACTTTCCGTAGATAGGTATTCGTAGTGTTGTGGTGCATCGGTAAGCGGTACATCGTCTATAGTAGTTTTGCTTTCTGCGTTGTTGTTAAAGGCTATAATTACTTTTTCGCCTCTTGCACCTGTTAGTTTACGCATTACGTCTGACTTGACTTGTAGTTGTTGCTCTCTATCAGGTATTCCGTTGTTGAAGTTTACAACCTTAGTACCACTAAAGCCATTTTGTACGTCATTAATTAAGAAGTCAGATACTTCGCTTTCGAGTTCTGCATACGCTATACCACCCATATAGTCAGGTGGGCAATAGTAATCGTACCCTGACAAGTATCTTTTGATTATTTTAATCTCAGGTTCTGTACCGTTACCAAAACCAAAAGCTGCAATTCTCTTAGGTTTATCGTTTGGCTTTATTTTAGACCAGTCGTGAAAATAGTAGTATGCTTCTATCTCTCCATTGTCATTGCACTTTTCTGCTCTTAGTGTTTGTCTTGGGAAGTGTTCGGCTCTTGCTACTTGCTTGTCTTTGTATAATACCTGAAAACTTGCCTCCCCTAATAGTTTAAGGTCAAAACTTATTTTTCTAAGACACGAATCGTGAAATATAGACCTAAGTGCAGCATATTCGTCTGTTTTTGTGCTACTGTCTAATGCATCCAACCCTTTACCGTATATCATCTGACTAACACCATTAATAATAGCGTTGTTTGTAGTAGATTCTATAAAAAGGTCTATTAGATAAGTGTAAAAATCGTTATCATCTCCATACTCTACCCAATCCCTTTTCTTGTCCTCTTTTATTTGAGGTCGGTTGTAAGATGATAAACTAACTATGTGTACGTTTTCCATTATAAGAATATAAATTCATTTGTTGTTTCCTGCTCCGTATACTGGCTATCGTTTAATGTAAAGTCTGTAATAGCCTGATTGGTGCAGAATACTTTATCTTTAAATATTACATCGCTTCCTGATTTAACAGTAACCATATAAAAATTATCTTGCTTTACATCAAAGATAGCATTAAGCCTATTGTAGTACAAATTTTCTGTTATAGTATCTACGTCTTGATTGTAAACCTCCGTATTAGTTTGTTCGTTTACTATAGTAACATTATAGGTATTACCGCTTGTAAAACTTCTTGGTATAAAATCTAAGTTTTGTGCAGATGCACTTTCTTGTAAAACTATCATATATATACAATAAAAAAACTTAAATTTTGTTATTTATAAAGCAAAAAAAAGGGCAGCTAATGCCACCCCTTAATTATAAGTATTTCTAACTATTAAACGTTTGTTCCCTCAGTAGGAGCAGCAAAACCAGCATTGGTAAGCGTAGTGCTTACTGTTTCATCTACTGCGGTTTTTACGATAAAGTTTGCAGGTTCAGTTTCTTGTGCAGAAAACGAAAGTGTATATCCGCTTAAATCCCCCATAGAACCTCCAGTAACAATAGTACCACCTGAGACTTCCGCTCCGTTTTTTAATCCCATTATAAACACATTAGAATTATAATCTTCTATTAAAACGTGTGGTCTGCCATAGGCTAATAGTTTTAATTCTTTGTTATCTTCCTTAGTTAGTTTTTTAAGGGTAAGATTCAAAGTCTGCTCAAAGAAGGTAGTGCCATTCTCTCTTGAAGAAGTTATGGCTTGTTCAAAACTACTGTTTCCTTTGAGTTCGTATTTATAACTTGCAACTGTAGACCCAACACTATCAACAACATCTGTATCTGTTGAATCATATACTGGAGAAATATCTCCAAAATCAACAAAATAGACATTTTTAATACCGCCTACTACATCCTTGCAAGGTTCTTTTCTTCCAAGATTTAAAGTACAACTCATCTGTTTTTTATATTAAAAAAGGGTAGGCAGATATAAAACCACCCACCCTTTATTGTTAGTTAATTAGTTCTTAGTTGGCAGAGTTAGCGATACCGTAAGTTACGATGTCATCAACAATTCCATACTCAACCCCTGCGGTAAATCTCATAACAATTCTTACGTTTTGAGAACCATCAAGGTCAGCCATATCTAATACTTTTACTTCGTTTTGGTCAGACAATAGTCCAGTACCAAAGTAAAGGTTAGATTTTTCAGCAGCGATAGCGGTGTTATCAGCAAGACCGTTAGCAACAAATAGTTTTACACCATCAAAAGCTAAGTCTTGTCCCATTCCATACCATAGTGTTCCTTTGTTTTCAACACCATTTGCACCTGCGTTAGAAGCAATACTTCCAAATCCTCCCAATGCTCTTACATACGCTCTTGCAATGTTTTGTGATACATAGATATTCAAATCTTCTTTTCCATAAATGGTAGAAGGAATAGCATCTACGATAGAACCAAGTTGGTCGATTACGTTAGCAGCAGTAACTGTAGTACCTGCAATTTCTTGTCCAGAAGGCAAGTTAGCATCTGTAGAAATTTTAGTAGAAATACCACTAAACTGTCCACCACCTACTGCGGCAGTGTCTCCTGTCCAAATAGACTGCTCTGTTCTTTGCGCTACTTTAGCAGCAACGTGTGCAATCAAGAAATCAGAGAAAGAAGAAGGTAGGCTATCGTGGGCAGAATATCCCATAGAAATAGCTTCCCAGTCATTCTGAAAGTCTGATTTACATAGTTGCAAATTCACTTGTTGAAACTCAGGTGTAAGTGTTCTTTCATCCAAAGTAATTGTAGATGTAGCAGTAAAATCACAAGAAGCATCTTTTACGATGTCATCGGTGCTTACTGTTTTAATAACGTGTTGATACTTTACGTTAGGCTTGATGGTAATACCACCTTTTTCGAGTGTAGGTGCAGAAAGCAAACTGGCAGAAATATATTCTCCTGCAAACTCTCCGTTGTAAGCTACACTTGCGTTTTGTGTTGTGTCTGTTGGCATTTTTTTTAAATTTATTTATTTTTAATATTTGATATTCTTGAAAAGACTCTGTCCATAGTTGTAGGTTGTCTTTTCTGTCCATAAAGTTTTAATTCTTTTTGTGGCTCTGCTTCAGGGTTGTGTGTTACTTTTTCAAGTTCTACTTTTTCCTCAACTTCTTCCGTTTCTTCTACTTTAGAAAGTTCTTCTTTTTCAACTTCCTCTGTAGATTCTACTTCTTCCGACATTTCAGCTTTGTTTTCAATCATAGCTTTGATGTCTTCAATCATAGATTTAACCTCTGCAAGTTCTTCTTTAGTTGCATAAGCCATTTCTTCTTCTGCAGCTTCCACTTCTTCTTCGGCTGGTTCCTCAGTAGGTTCTTCGGCTGCACCTATTGATGCAATAACGCCTTCCTCCTCTACTTTTAGTTGTTCGCCATCCTCTAAAGTGTAATCGCCTACAGGTAATGCTACCTTTTCATCGTCTGTTACAATAAAAACCTCACTACCTACTGCGAAATCTTCACTTTCTATAACAGTGCCGTTTTCCAAAGTAGCCTGTGCTAATTTTACTTCTTCGGATGCTTCCACCCCAACAAGTTCTTTTACTTTGTTTAACATATCTGTTGCTTTCATAAATATTATTTATATATATACAATAAATTTTATTTTTGTTTGTTATATTTTTAAGTTAAATCTTCAATAGTCCAATAGTACCCTTGATCATTTCCATTATCGACAATCATTTCTTGGTTTGGACTTAATACCGCAGTACCACTTGTGCTTGTAATATTTGTAAATACCATTTTATAACTTGTCCAATTAGAAGCATTACTGTTATAGGGTGTTGGTGGTACACTACTTAAATTGTCAGGTGTAGTATAAATCAAAGTTGCAAGCAATCCACAACAAGATGTAAATTGTGCCAATAAAACATCCGAAGGACTATAAAAAGATATTCTTATATCGGACATTGAAAATGTAGAACCTGAACCTGTATTTTGCCCCGCTATTTGACTGCCTAACTGATGCATCAAAGATACTGCGTTTGTCCTACTTGTTACAGGGTCGTTTGCATATACACTAAATCCATAGGTACTTGTTCCTGAATTTATTATTGGCTCTAATGCTACATAGTTTCCTGTAACTGGTGTTTGTTGGTCAAAAAAGAATATTGGTAATTGAGGATAGCTTGTTTCACACGTTACAATTTGTCCTGTATTAGAATATCCAGCAGGTACTGTAATATTTACCGATAATGTTCTAACGGCAGTAGTAGTTGTTGTGCCAAAACTTGCAGGTGTCATACTATCTATAGTTCCAGCATTTACTGATATAACTGCTGAATTATAATTACCACTTGCATACACAAGGAAACCGCTTATTGTAACGTCTGTACAATCAAATACATTATAAGCAGGTTGTGTAGCGGTTGTAGTACATACCAATACATCGCCTGTGTTATAATATCCTGCTGGTACAGTAATATCTAAAGTAAGTGTTTGTACCGTAGAAACTGTAACTGTAGCAAATGAAGCAGGACTACTTGTAAATGTACCTATATCTATTGTAGGTTGTGTTATTACTCCGTTTTCATCTACTGCAAAACCGCTAATTGTTATATCTTCACACGCTAATGTTTGACTTGCACTTTGTACCGCAGTAGTCGAACACACCAAAGTATCTCCAACGTTATAATAACCACTTGGTACTGTTATATTTACAGTTAAGGTTTGTGTAGTATCTACGTTTACCCTGTCAAAAGACGCAGGACTTGTAGAAGATATTGTACCTATATCCGTTGTCGGTGGTGTAATTGTGCCATCTTCTGCAACTGCGAATCCTGTTAATGTTATATCACTACAAGAAAGCGTAGGTGTTAATACCTGTGTTGCAGTTGTGGTACATTCTATTGTTTCCCCAATGTTTCTATAGTCGCTTGGTGCTTCTATTGTTACCGTTAGTGTTCTTTCGGTATCCACATCAACAATGCTAAAAGATGAAGGACTTGTTTGTGTAATAGTTCCTATGTCCGTACTTGGTTCGGTGACAGTACCATCTTGTGCAACCGCAAAACCTGACAAAGTTATAAGGCTACATTCTAATAAAGGCAATCCATCGCCCGTTATGCTACCTATACCCTGAGACTGATATTCTCCATCGCAACACTCTCTTGAATAAGTGTTAGTATCCCAACAAAGGCATCCTCTTCTATCGTCTTGTGGTACTGGTGGTTTTACCTTGTTATATCTCATCCTGCGTTTTGTGTTCTTTGTATAAAATATATAACATCCCAAACAAGACATCCATTTCCTATTGATGTAAATTTCATCTGCACTCCATCCTGTATAAAAGTAGAGTCTGTATAGTACTGCGCCATTATGTTTTCGGAATGTTCTTCGTTATTGCCTTTTGGAAATGCTATCGTTCCTGCTACTCTTGATATCTGACCTGACCCTACTAATTTGTATTCTAAATAAGTTTGATTAGCATTAGCGGCTTGGGCTTTAAAAGCTACAGTAATAATATAAACGTCATTTTCATTTACACCTAATATTTTTTGTGTAGCAGAATCGTAAAAATTAATACTTGAATGACTTTTAACTATGTTTCCTGCGTTATTAGGAAGTACCGTTTCTGTGTCCTGTATTAAGGATAGTTTATATGTTGAATGGTATTCCGTATCATCATATCTTGCCCATCCTAAATTTGCTGCTCCTGTCTGTGGGTAAACTATAACGTTTTCGTCATTATGACCCATATAAAGGTAGTCATCTGTGCGTAACATTGCACCATTTTCTATGTTTACCCCATCTACTTTCTCTTGGGTAACATCTTCAACGTGTACTCTATATGCAGTATTTCTTCCCATTATTTAATCGGTACGCAGTTAGGCACTCTTTTACCGTTTTTCATTTTGAATCCTATCATTTCATACCCATCATAACAAGGTTCTTTTAATGATGCTTCTAATAAATCAAGTTCTTTTAGTTTAGAACCTGCCCATCTAAGTCCTGCTTTGCCTCCCCATAGTAAATAAGATATAGTACCACAGGCTTTACTATCGCCTTCATCGTAATATTCCTCTGCTCTTGATAGGTAACTAAACATTCTTTTAATAGTTTCTACCGTTATGGCTTCGCCTTTGGCTAATTGTTGCGCTCTTACTTTACCAACTTGTGTAGCACACTTATTATTTACCTTTTCGTTTAGTTCGATACCTCTTTTTGCATTGTTTTTTACACCATCAGGGTAATCTGCATAGCTTTCAAATTCCTGCTCATTGTCAAACAGGTTTGTAAGTTGGTCTAATATGTGTTGTGCTTCTTCTTCTTCAATTTTAGACAGTTCATCTTTTATAGACTTGTCTTGTGGTTTCTCTAACTTGTCTGCAAAGTAACCCTCTATTGAAAATCCTTTCACCTTGCCTGTTTTTACATAGTTATTCCACACGTCATCATTGTGTACCTTCATAGACACCATCCAAGTACCTATAGGCACGTCTAAATCGTAATGCCTTGTCTTGTCTTTCTCGCCTTCTACTATCCAACTCTCAACCGCAGTAAGTCCTGTAAGCGGCATATTGTGTTCTAAGGTTGAATTGTTTTGATTGCCTCTTATAAAAAACAGTTCACTTGCTTTGCGTACAGTATCTTTTGAGAAGTAAATATAATATTCATCTTCTCCGCTTCTTCTGTAAATAGGCTTGTTAGGCACTAAAGCAGCACCCATTAAGATACGCTTTTCCTTATCTACTTCTGCAAGTTTAAACTCTTGTGTTTTTAATGCAATAAAATCTTCTTCTATTGCAGGACTTTCTACAACGCTTATAGCTTCAATTCCTGAAACGTCATCGTTTTCATCTATTACAAGTTCTACGATATTCATATTATAACAATATTATTTCTTGGTTTTTGTTTTATATTGATGCACCCTCAATAATGTTCCTGTCTAAATCTTGTGCGGTTGTAACATCTGCACTTACAACATAAGCCTTTAATGGTTGTTGTTCCCTTTCGCCTATGGTTTGTGCTAATTGGCTTTCAGGTGCAGCACCTACTATGTTAAATACAGGTGGTGTTGGTCTTGATGATGTTGATACACCCCCTCCTACTCTTGGTGTTGATTTTTTGGTGGCATCTACTGCTGCTTTAATTGCCGCTAATATACCTGCTGCTTGTGCTGCAAATGCAATTAATAAAGGTACGTTTTGTGGGAATCCTACCTTTGCGGTTGCCGCTGACCCTTTAGCTAAATCTACCCCTGCCTCCGCAGACCTCATTGTTATTCTTGATAAGGTTGCTTTAGCTTCCATTATTTGCTCCTTGACAAGTATTGCCTGTTTAGCAATAAATAATGCTTTACCTAATGCGGTTTCTTCGCCTATTATACCTCTTAGGATGTCCATATTTTTGAGCATATCTTCACGCTGCTGGGCTTTATGTTCGGCTTCTAATTTTGCGTTTTCAATCTTCTTTTCAGCTTCTTCCTCTAATAAATCATTACCCTCTTTTATAAGGGAATTTCTGTTTGTAAGTTGCTCACTCCTGATGCCGTCTATTTGTTCAAGTATTCCTTCTCTCTCGGCTTGTGCTTCAAGTAATGCTATTTGGTTTTCGTCATTTTTGTTTTTATCAAACTGTGCTTGGGCTGCTGCTATTACCGCATCTGCATTTGCCAACATCAACTTTTCCTGCTCGTCTAATACTTTTGCAAGTTTATCATTTGCTTTTATTCGCTCCGCTATAGTTTTTGTTTCGTCATCCCTAACCTGTCTAAGTAATTCTGCTTCTCTATTTTTTTGTGCTAATATTATTTGGTTTTGTGCTATACCTATGGCTGCTGCTCTATTTAGTTCTGTTGTTTCTTCTGCAGCTTTTAAAGTGCTTTTGCCATATTCGGTAATGCCCTTTATTACAGAAGGCGCTACCTCAACAATTTTATCAAAGGTGTCAGGCACACCCGTCATTACATCTACCGCTTCCTTACCTGCGTTTTTTACTTCTTTTAATGCACCTGTAAAGTCTCCCTCAATAACTTTTTTAACTGCACTTGCCAAGAATCCTAACGTATCTAATAGACTATTAAACCTTTCTGTAATGTTATTATAAATAGCATTTCCAAAGTCATATAGGGATTGGACTGGGTCATTAAAAATACTTTTAAAATATCCTATAACAGTTCCTATGTTATTGTTCAAGAACGTAAACAAATCATTAAAGGCCAAACTTAAAGCCTCCATCCCTGTATTAAATATATTTACAACCTGCTGATTTTGTCCAAAAGTTTCCTTTAAAATATCAAAAGCCTTTACAACCAAATAAACTACGCCTGTTGTTTTTCCTATATTTTTTATTGCAACACCAAAACTTTTAAACCCTTTAGAGGACTTGTCTGTACTTTTCTTTAAGTCATCAAGACTACCCTGTAAGTTGTTTATCTCCTTGTCTTGTTGATTAACAATTTTGCCTAATTCAGATGCATTCTTTGCAGCCTCCTTATACTTTAATTCAAATTCAACACCTACTTTTTTGTATGCCATAACTCTGTCTTAAATATGTTGTATGCTTCCCTTACACTTTCAGGATATTTGTTTTTGCCTAATGCTATGGCAGTATGTTCCCCTGTTTGCTTTGTTTGTTTTGCTATTTCTAATAAATTTAATATGTTTTCTATCATACCGTTCCTGTCCAATCTACAGTTATGTTTGTATTATCACAAGTTTTAAATCTTTTATCTACCGAATCGGCAAAGTACTTATCTTGGTTTTCTATTACAAAGTCTTTTACTTCGTTGATTAATTCCAAATGACTAAGACCCGTTGTAAGGTTTGTTCTTATTTCGTTGATTTTATATATCCTATCAAACACAATAATCCTATCTGCTAAACTTAGGTTTAATATTACCCTAAGAGGAAGGTAGGCTTTGAATTTACTTAACCTTCTTTTTTGATCAAACGTATCGCCTATGTAATTACTATAATAAGTTTGAAATAACGTATCTGTAAATACAGTTCCTGTATATTCGTTAAACTCTGCTTTGAAATTTAAGTTTTGGCTATCTGTAATGTCAACACTATTTGAAGGTATATAGTAATCTGTTATTCCTACCCTTAAACTTGATGTCTTTACAACTCCTATTTGTGTGCCATCTGTTATTTTCTTAGCATAGAACAAAAAGGGTTCTCCTAAATATGGGTCTTGTCTTATATCAGCACTCCAACCCCATTGTGCATCTGTAAGTGTTAGGTCATCATCTGTTAGTCTCTCAAACTTGTGATGCTCAAAAGGTAGTTCAACGTTATATGTGCCTCCTTCTGTTTTGTAAACATCCTCGTAGTTTTCCGTCCCCCATTCAATATTAAATAACTGCTTGTGGTTTTCGCTAAAAAAACTCTTTAACCCTTTGTACTTAAAAACTATTCTTCTGTATGGCATCAAAGCATCTATAGCAGAAGTAGTAGTATCTAAAAATTCTGTAATGTTAAAAGTGTTTTTACTTTGTGCATAGAAATCGTCAAGTGTTTTTACCTGTACTATGCCATCTTTGTCTTGATAAGCGGTAAGGTTGAACATTCTAAAAAGTCCTGTAAGGAAGTCTAACGTTTTCATTTTAGGCAAATGCAATGCTGCATTAAAATCTGCATCTGTCTGCGTCTCTGACCTTCCTTGTAATTGTATTGTAATGTTCTTAGACCCTTCAAATTCTTTTTGCCATTCATTTAGCGTAACTTCTAATTGAAATTCTGCAGATGACTCGCTTTCAAAATAAACTCTATAGTTTCCTGATGGGTAAGCAGCGTATTCGTTATCGCTTCCTATTGTATGATTTCCATTTAGGTTATCTACTCTTTCAAATATCTCTCCATCGTTTTCTACTATTACATTGTAGTTTTCAGCGTTGGTTATTATTTTGATTTCGTATCTTAGTTTTACATCATCAGGGTTTTCGGGTTGTCTTAAAAAAAACGTTTCGTCTGCAATGTGTTCTTCCCATACTGCCCTATCTTCGGTTGTACCACTTGGACAACAAAAAGTAGTTTTAGAGCGTATCTTATCTTCTTCAAATAATCCACCTTCTTTTCTATGTAGCCATAGGTAAAGGTTGTAAAAATTAGGATTTGTCTTATTGAAAAAGTCTCCACTAAATTTAATACCAAACTTATCCTCTATTGCTTTGACTAAAACATATACCCTAATAGCAGGTTTTAGTTGTTCGTACTTAACACCCTGTACTGTTCCAGCATCATAGGCTAAGTTTCCGCTTTGTGATTCAGTAGTAGTAGTATCATAAAACAGTCTTTGCGTGTGTGTAATTAAAGGCACTATTAAGGCATCTTCGTATTCTACACCGTTTATCGTTACATCTAAACCATCCTGTAAGTAGGTTGTTACGTTGTCAGCATTATAAGTAAATTCTATGTCGTATAGATTGTCCAGTGTACTTAACAAACTTTCTCCCAATAGGTCTTTTATGTTTACCGTGTCTCCAATAAATGTAAGCCTGTAGGTGTGTGGTTTTCCTTCTTTTAATGTTACACCCTCTAATCTTATTTTACCTGTCTTAAACGATTGCTGGTTAAGTAGTAACTGTGATGGTTTTTTAACTCCCGAAACATAGCCTACAACATCGTAGTTATAGAAGTGATTAAATATTTTGTTATTCTCCTTACTGGCAGGTACATTAAATGTTCTTGTAAAATTTGTAAATATCTTACTTATGTCTTTTACATTCTGTAGTGTTTGTGTTAAGCTTACCGCTTCATCTTTAAACAGTTCTACTTCTGTACCCTCTATGTAAAGTTGTAGGTTTAGCATTATTTGATATTGTTAATCTTGCTAAATGCAAATTCAAATTCTAAAGTGTGGTTTATTAGTTTGTCGTTTAGTGATGTTTTGTAAGTATGCTCTTTGGTTCTTACAATTATTGGTAATGTTCTACCCTCCCATCTTATCCAAACATTTTCACTTAGCAGTAGTTCTTCTATAGCTAAATTATAATCTTCATTTACAAAGCCTGAATTTAAAACGACCTTTTTGGTTGCACTAACATTGTATCTTTCTTGTTGCCCCTTATATGTGGGATAAGTTAACGTAGATGTGTTTATAATATTTGCTTTGTATAATTCATCTGTAATAGCCATACTCTCTACAGACTTTTTAAAGAAATACATATCCTGATACGCACCAAATTTATTAACAAACGTCAGCTTATAAGGTGTAAATTTAGGCTCACATACGTTGTTTACTGTAACCGTTTTAAGTAAGGTTGTATCGTCTGTATCGTAAACTTGTATTGTGCTACTATCCGCAGGTATTGTTACATACTGTATCTTTTGGTTTGAGTTACCATCGTCTGTTATTTGAGTATCTACGCTATCTATTGTAACCTTTCCTACCCCCTCTGCAAATATTGGTAATTTACCTGCAGTGTTTTCAGGCAAGTAAAGAGTATTATTACTTATTAGTAGGTTATCTGAAAGTTGTGGGTTTATACCATCCTCAAAATAACCATAGCCATCCATTGCCAAGTAATGATTTGTTACAGGACTACCACTTGCAAACTCATCACCATCTGCATCGTATAACCTTGTAATGGCAGTTACCCATTTGGTTGTGCTTAAATAGTCATTGTTAAAAGTTATATCTATGTAGTCCCTAACCAATTCACTTATTTCAAATAATATATTGTCTTGGGTTGATAATCTCGTTTTGGATAGTTCATATTTTAAATCGCTATCAGTATAAGTACCTGACGTGCCATCATAAATATAAAGTTCCAATTCTGCTCGGTCTAATACAGGCATAATTAGTTGCTATTAAATTGTATAAAAAAAGGACTCCTTGCGTTTATTCTCATCTTAGCTTAGTATATCGGTTGAACATCCCTGCACCAAATCAAAGTAGGTTACATTGTCTCCTGAAACTGTAGGAAACCCAAATGTGTAGTTATTTACAGGTGCTACACATATATCTACTGTACTGCTTGGTGCTAAAAAATGTGTTATTTCTTGGTTGCCATCATAGGCAATGTAATTTATTAATGCGGTTTCTGTTGTACTATGGTTTGTAACTCTATAATTTTTTTGATAGGCTATTATTGTAGTTGCTGGTTGTAAAACTTGTTTATAACAATAAGCCTCATAGCTTGTCCCACTTGGTGGTAAAAAGTTAGCCGAATCGTATGTAACCAACACATATAAGTTTCTTAATGTATCAACAGGTACAGTACCAAAACTACTCGGCTCTATACTATGAAGTGTACCTACGCTTACTGTTGGATTTGTAATAGTACCATCTGCTGCTATTGAAAGTCCTGTAATCTCTGTATCTGCACAACTAAAGTTTTGCAACACTACAGGTGGAGCAGGTTCTTGGTGTTCTATAAAGAATGGACTTCTTGCTTTAATCATTTTTTAATGCTATAAAATCTTCAATGTCTAATGCAAACTTTTCTATTAGTTCGTCTGGTAGTTTTAGCACATTTGTTTCAAACGGTTTAGTAAAAAAGAAACTTGCCCTTAACCCCTTTTCGTATATACTTTTAGCCAACAAATACCTTAAACTCTTTCTGCCAATAAACCTACCCTGCTCATCCCTTGTTCCCTTAATAGACTTTTTAACCATCCACTTATCAAGGGATTGTGGAGGTATGCTTTTAAATCTGCCTGAATACTTAAAAGGACTGTTCTTACTTTTAGAATACGTTGATTTACTTCCCTTTACACCTAAGTCTTGGAATGCACCATAGTCCGCCATATAAAACTGCACCTTAAAGTCGTTTTCGGTTACGTCTAATTCATACCCTAAGCTACCCTCTAAGTCACCACTTGTAGAACCAGTAATAAACTTATTATTACGATGCCTTCTAAGGTTACCCTTTGATTGTTTTATAATACTTTTAGCAAATGCCTCTAAGGCTTGTTTTGTTTGTGCAAAGGTCATCAGCAAACTGTCATATCATTAACCGCCATAACGCTAAACGTTGCAGTCCAACCTGCTAACTTATTTTCAAACCTATCTATAAACGGTTCACAAGTAACATCTTCCTGTACTTGGTATTTGTCTGTATAGCTATCCCCTCTTTGTAGTTCGTTTATTACCCTTGTAAGTAATGCAAGTTGTGTGTTTAGTACGTCCTGTTCGTTGTCGTTTCCTACAAAGGTATCTGTAACCTCATCGTTGGATATATCCACTATGTCCATTGCAAGAACAGAAATACTAAAAGTTGTGGTCTTAGTACCTACTACTGCATTGTTAACTATAATATGCGACAAAGGAAAGATACTCTGCTTATCTAAATCTACATCGTCAATACTTCCATAGGTAACCGTGTTTACAAATGGCTCTGCATTTAGTAGTGTTTTTAGTTTGTCTGTTACTTCGTAAAATCCTTTCATCTTTTCTTAATCATTGATTTCTCTAATTCTGTCTTTTCTTTTTCAAAAGCTAAATACATAAATGACTTGTGCATATTTAGTTTAGTAATGTTGTCGAATTGGGTAACATCTCCCTTAGCCAGTCCATAGATTGATTGATACCAACCCCACTTTCTTCCAAAGCTACTCGTTGCTGAGTAGTCAGATTCTCCCCCATCTCCTTCGCTAAATATTTCAGGGTAGTTTGTAACAACTCGTTGTTTAAACTGTAAAAAAAAACCAAGCAACCCATTACAACATCTAAAGGCGTGTCCTTGAACTTCTCGGTGTCCTCCTTTGCGGTGTATTCTTCTATTTGGTATCTATCGTCCTTTTTAAGTGTAACTGGTCTGTAAAGTACTGCCATAGCTTTGTGCATTGTTTCCCAATCTGATATGCTGCTATCAAGGTCTATGTACTCCCCTAAGGTAATGTCATCTAACTTTGGTATGAAACCGTACTCTACACCCTTTAAAGTAAATGTAGGTATTAGTTCTGTCTTTACGTTAAACATACTATTTAGGTCAGATACTATACTATTTACGTATTTGTATTTGATTCTTGCTATATCCTTTAAATCAAGTCTGCAGAATATCTCAACCATTTTGTGTAGTAAGAAGTTACTATTTTGATTGTCTACTGTGTTTAGCTTTTCAAACTTCTGGTATTGTTCTAATGTTATATCAGATAACTTTTCAGGTATGTATATGTCTATTTTCATAATCGTATATTAATACAATAAAAATACGACAAATATGTATAAAAGAAAAGGGGACATCTCTGCCCCCTAATCCTAAACAAACCAAATGAAAATCTATCTATAGGTTTCGTACATATACTTGTACAGTTCTTCTATCTTGTTTTCTAACTCTTTTGAGTTCTGTGTGTATTCTTCTTTTCCTACCTGTGTGTTTTTCTGTATCACAAGATGTATTTTTACTTTTGACTTATAACCACCTTGCGTAATAGGCTTTAAAACGACAAAGAATCCATTATTCCAGCACCACTTCTTGTGCAAGTATGGTCTCATAAAGTCGTTGTCTATCGCCATATCCAAAAAGCTATCTTAACAAATGCAAATATAGCTATGTAATATGCAAATGTAAGTATTGTAATATCTCTAATTGCTTTCTTAATGCGCTTCCTGTTTTGTTTAGCACAAATTTCTTTTTTAATAATAATGTAATCTTTCATTGTTTTATAATTTAAAAGGGGCATTGCTGCCCCCTGTTGTTTAAAAGTAGTAGTTAATTGATTCTTTTGCTGACCATCCTTTATTTACTAAATCTTTTGCAAAGTTTAATTTTTCTTGTAGATAGTCGTTGTGGATAAAACCTTGTTCTGTTAAATCTTTGTAAGGAAAGAATACCTTACCATTCATATCAACTTTACTTAGGTTTTTTAATTGTTTTGTTAATTCTTTCATTGTGTTATTGTTTTATGTTTATGATGCTAATATATAACCTTTTTTTTAATTAACAAATAATAAACAATTTATTTTTAATATACATAGTATTGTCCCCTGTGTGCGTTATTTAACGTATCTGTTAATACATACCTAAATGCATCTATGCAGTCAGGATGTTCTCCTGTTGGTTTTGGTAGCGTGTTACCATCTTTGTCTTTTGCCCATACATATCCTTGTAGTTCTCTTTTTAGATTCCTGCTTCTGCTTGTTACGTATATCTCGTTTTGGTTTATTAGGTTGATTCCAAAGTTTACACTATCCCTACCTTTTGTACAAGGGTAGATATTATGCCCATCCCTTCTAAGCGTTTCTATGGACTTAGGTTCTGCTTGGTCGGCAACTATGTTGTCTTTTATATTATTGTGCCTTAGGAATAAGCTAACGTCCCTTAAAACCGTATTAGACTTATAGAATACTTCATCAGCTATGTAGGCTTCGTTCCATTTGTATAATCCTATGATTGTAGTGGGGTCGACATAGCCGAAATCCATACCGTGTCCTAATAGCCTTGCTTCGTTTGGTACTGTATCTATTTCTTTCCAATCAGGAATACATACACCTTCTAAAGAACCTGTTTCACCTAAACCATAAACCCTCCACCAATTAGACCAGTAGGTAGATGTCTTTGCCTTATCTCTTGCTTTCTCTATTTCCCTTATTATGGTTTCAGGTAATGCATCGTTGTCTTTATAGGTAAGTGTAATGTAGTCCGTATCTTCTTTACCTATTAGTTCCTTGTCCACCCAAAACAAACTTGATGGGTTGTAGTCTAACCATATTGTCCCTGATGTTCTAACTGCTAATTGTGTGTAAGCATCAAAGGGTACGTTATTACATTCGTT
>Ga0181389_1000167_pt1 | contig 25794 bp, 27 predicted proteins | sample 12SPOviralmetaG_FD_130121 | JGI IMG/M metagenome (GOLD analysis project Ga0181389, IMG submission 130121) | Marine viral communities from the oligotrophic San Pedro Time Series (SPOT) site, San Pedro Channel, CA, USA - 12 SPOT_SRF_2010-06-29 | ecosystem: Environmental > Aquatic > Marine > Strait...
AATGTGGTTACAGGAAATATGGTAAATATGATTAAGTCCGGAATTATAGATCCTCTTCTGGTTACTAAAAGCGCTTTGTTAAATGCAGCTTCTGTGGCTACTACTATTTTATCAACTGACTGTGTAATCAATAATTTACGTGTAGATGAAGGCGGTAGGTAATAATTTAGTTATAAAAACAAAACCTATAAAGAATAAAGAAACGCAAACTGGTTTGTTGTTGTCTGTTCAAGATAGGGAAGATATTAGATATAATTTAGCTACAGTAGTTTCAGTAAGTGATGCTATAGATTATATTAAAAAAGATGATACTATATACTACGACAGGCACGCTGGTAGTACAGTAGAGATAGATGATAACGAATATAAGGTTATCAAAATACAAGATGTTGTAATTGTTTTATGAGACTAGACTCTAGTGATATTAAAAGTTTAAACCTTTTAAAGCATTACAGAATAATACGTAAGTGGGCCTGTAAAAACAACGGGCTCACTGACGCTGATCTAGAACTTTTAATATTTTTAGACTGTACAGATCTTTTTACTAAAAAAGATTTTGAAATGGGTTGTTACTCTTACAGTTGGGATAACCGTAGGTGGAATAGATTATTAAAAGAAAACTGGATAGTTGTTTGGAGAAAACAAAACAGAACGACACAAAAGTATAATATATATAAAGTTTCGTTTAAAGCTAAACAACTTATACAGCGCATGTATAAAATAATGCTAGGTGAAGAGGATATACCTGTAAGCACTAGAAGAAATAAAATAATGAAAGGTAAAAGTTATATGGACAAAGTGCTTATAACCTCTATCAAAAACGTAAACAACGATAAAGAAAGGTAATATGTATAAGAAAAAAGATGGCATGCCGATGACGGGGCAAGTAGGTATGAACTCAGTGTTTGGTGGTCCTAGGCAATTAGATGTAGACTCATTGCAATATCCTTACTCAGGAGCAATGACACGTATGGATCAAGGTGCTATAGACAAAGCAAACGAAATGTTCGGACCGCTAGCAATGCGTCAGCATGGTATGAATATGTCTGGACCATTAAATAAAATGTTACCATCACCTGAAGAAAATCCAGGCGTTAACAAATTACCTAGTGGTGTTCAAAAGAAAATGGGTTATACAGAAGACAGCTCTGGTGATCCGCTTATGATAACACCTACTTTTAACAGAGAATATAAACCTTTAGATACTTCAGCTATTGGACAAACAATGAATTATTCTGACGCGTTTAAATCTGGTGCTTTTGCTACTGAAGCTGAAAATACTACCGCAGCTCAAAACACAAATGAACAACCTGAAGGAGTACAAACTTATGAAGACGCTATGGCAGTTACAACGCGACCAACTGGTGAGACACCTCAAAGTCTTAGAAAGGATGAGCGCACTAGAAACACTAAAGATAGAATAGCTAGAAGAGATGCTAGAAAAAAAGAAAGAGGTGGAGGTACTAGAGTTGGTAATTTTTTAAGAAACACATTTAATTAATAATTATGGATCACAAAATAAGTAAATTACTTGGTAAGCCTTCGCTAGAAGGACAAGTTGGAGAATCACACGTTTGGGACGGGCCACTAGATACTACTGGTTTTCCAATGGGTCAAGGTAGTAGTAGAGGTATTACAGGTATGCAAGTTAAAAAATATCCTTGTAGCTATAAAGCTGGACCTATCACTCAAATAGCTAGAGGCAAATAAGATGAGTCTTAACGATTTAAAATTATACGCTATTAATACAACCACGCTTGGTGTAACTACATTTGCACAAATAGAAATGAGTTTAAAAGTATTACTTTTGATAGTAACTATTGGTTACACTTTGTCTAAATGGATTCAGCTTAAAAATAAAAAATAATGTTTAAGTATTTTACTTACGAAGAGTTCGATTCGCCTGACGTACAAGGTAGCGGGCAGATGATGAGTAAAAAGCTTATAAGCATATTAGATAGTATAAGAGAAGAATTAGGTACGCCTTTACGTATAACATCTGGTTACCGAACGCCTTCACATAACGAAGCTGTAGGTGGAACAAGTAAGTCGTCTCATTTAAAAGGACTTGCTGTAGATATAGCTTGCAGCAAAAGTAAAGAACGTTTCTCTTTAATTAGAGAATTATTGGAACACGGTGTAGACCGTATAGGTATTGGTGATACTTTTATTCACGCTGATATAGACGATGATAAATCACCTAATGTAATTTGGACATATGGCAACTGATAAGAAAACACTTAAGTGTAACAAACCTCGGCGAACGCCAGATCATAAAACTAAATCACATGTAGTTAAAGCTTGCGAAGGTGGTTTAGAAAAAATTATACGATTTGGTCAACAAGGTGTTAGCACAGCTGGTAAAAAAACAGATGCTAAGTCTAAAGCGCGTAGAGCTAGTTTTAAAGCTCGCCACGCTAAGAACATTAAAAAAGGAAAAATGTCTGCTGCATATTGGGCTGACAAAGTAAAATGGTAATTATGGAAAAAGGACACTACGGCCACTATACTGGCAACGCAAGACACTCACAAACTCCTGTAACAAAATACAATTACAAGGCTACAGAAAGAGACGACGCTGCTCATATAAGTTATTTAAAGCAAGACGTTAATTATGATGCTAAGCATGGTGGTAGCGATAAGCAAATGACTAATGACGAAAAGCATATATCTAAACTAGCTGGAGATATGAAGTACGATAAAAAACATCATAGTTAATAATTAAATATAATATAATGAAATCAAGAGGATTTGGAGATGACGTTGAAAAGTTTACAACAGCAACTGGTATTAAAAGTATGGTAGATACTATTTCAAAAGGTTTAAACGTACCCTGCGGATGCCAAGCTCGTAAAAACAAACTCAACCAAATGTTTCCGTATAATAATAAATAATGTCGTTTAAATTAGATAACCCACCTTACGTTATTGATAACACGCCGCTGTATCATACTCATTTAGAAGATGGTGTACTAGGCAAAGCCCTTAATAATGGTAGTATACTTATGAATAAAGATATAAAAGATCCTATTCAGTATAAACAAGTGTTAGCGCACGAGATGGGTCATATGCACCAAATAAAAAATGGTGATCTAAATTATGATGATGAAAATGTTTATTATAAAGGAAAAACATATTCAAGAAGCAATATGAAAGAAGGTAGCAGCGCATTACCTTGGGAGGCATTCGCAAATGAATACGCTAAAAAAAATACATAAACTAAAACAAATATTATGCCTAAAATGAAACCTGGTAAAGATCAAGGCAATGCGGCTTTACCAAAACTTGGATCGCCTTGGACTTCTAAACATAGTCAAGATTTATTAAAATATAATGCCGTTGATGATCACGCCGCGCACCCAATGAGTATGCGAGGGCCTTTAGACAAGCATCACCCTATGAAAAAGTATGGTGATCCTATGAAAAAATATGGACCATTATCATCACACGGACCAGGTGGTTCACATCCAACTACAACATTGTCAAATGCACGAGCGTCTGACGAAGACTACGAAGTAGTTCCAGGATATCAAAAAAGACTTGGTGGTGAATTACCAGAAGTTGTTGTAACTGCGCCTGCTCAAACAAACAAACAAAAGCGCAAAGCAAAAAGAGAGGCTAGAAGAAATACTTACTCTAAAGCTGGAAATTTGTTAAGAGGAATAAATCCTTTTAGCACGAAGCATAAAAGAGTTAGAGCTAGAACTCGTTTAGGTCAAGATAGATTATTTTAATATGAAAAAAATTCTTCAATTTATAACTGGAGGTCTCATCAAAGATATAGGTAAAGTAATAGATGATCTAGTAACTACAGATGAAGAAAGACTCGAGGCTAAACTAAAAGTTGAAGAGCTGCTAGAGCAAGCAGACAAAGATGCTCAAGACCAGGTAACAGCAAGATGGGAGTCGGATATGAAGTCCGATTCCTTCTTGTCTAAAAATATAAGGCCCATGGTTCTTATATACCTTACCTTTATATTTTCTGTATTAGCATTTTTTGATGGTAACATAGGAGAGTTTTCAATAGCAGAGGATTATATACCTATATTCCAGTCGCTATTAATAACTGTGTATGGCGCTTATTTTGTAGGTCGTACGTGGGAAAAAGGTAAAAAAATAAGTAATAATAAAGATAACTAGTTAAATATATATTAATTAAATTAAATCAAATGAGTAAAGTTAAAAGTATAGAGAAAAAAGTAACTGAAGATCAATTAAAAACAATTGTAGATCAGCAGAATAAAGTAGGGCAATTGCTTAAGCAGATTGGCTACGTAGAAAACGATAAGCATCAACTACTACACGAGTATGCTGGTGTTATTCAAGAAGTAGAAGCTTTTAAAAAAGAGCTTGAAAATGAATATGGAGCTGTAAATATTGACATCGCTACTGGAGTAATAACTCCTATTGAAACAAAAGAAGCGGAGTAAAATGTTAAACGTTATAAGAAAAATCAGTATAGGCTCTGATTATAAAAATGATGCTATGCACTATTCTGTAGGCCAAGAGGTTTACGGTGGTCATAAGATTTCTCATATTATATTTCAAGAGTCAGATAATTCTTATAACATACATATTAAAAAAAACAACGAGGTATTGCCATGGAAGAAATTTAATTCTAACATGGCTATATCTCTTGAGTATGATTTAGAATATTAATGAAAAGTATTTTTCAATTTATTGTTAAACCTATAGGTAATAGATATAACAATGAAATAAACATTGAAGATAAAGCGCTTATCATTAACGCTGGTATTGAAGATCACAAGTTTGTAAATAGACTTGCTGAAGTTATAGAAGTTCCAGCCGCTATAAAAACCCCTATAAAAAAAGGTGATAAAGTAATAGTTCACTTTAATCTTTTTAGAAGATGGTACGATATTAAGGGTAATGAAAAAAATAGCAATAAGTATTTTAAAGATGATATGTATTTTGCAAGTTCTGAACAAATATATATGTACCAAAAACAAAACAAATGGTCTACAAATTCTGACTATTGTTTTGTAAAACCTATTTTAGAAACTTCTAATTTAAAGGGCGATAAATTAAAAAGCCTACGTGGTATACTAAAATATGGTAATAGTTCTTTAGAAGCCATGGGAGTTAATCCTGGAGACTATGTAGGGTTTAAACCCGGCAGTGAGTTTGAGTTTGTGGTTAATAAAGAACTTTTTTATTGTATGAAATCAAATGATATTGTTGTTAAACATGAACGTAAAGGAAACGAAACAGAATATAATCCAAGCTGGGCAGAGAGCAGTAGAGGAATTAATTAAGGTAGCTAAAGAAGCTATTGTTGATTCTGATGATGACATCTCAGCTGATCGTTTAAAAAACGCAGCTGCTACAAAAAAGCTAGCTATATTCGATGCTTTCGAAATACTTAATCGTATTGAAGAGGAAAAAGCTTTACTTAACGGTTCTAAAGAAACAAAAGCAAAATCATTTAAAGGCTTTGCTGAAGGTAGATCAAAATGAGTTATGAACAAACACTTGTAAAAATACTACCTGAATATATAAAGCCTAAGGTTTTAAAAAGAAATAACAAGTATAAAAAATGGAAATACGGCTATGACAAAGAGCATGATGTTATAGTTATAAGTAACACAGGTGAAATAGGTGATGTATACGAGATACAAAATTTAAAAATAGCATTACCAAAACAAAACAATATACACACTTTTAATAATGACAAGTGGAATAGGTTAGAATATCCTAAAGATCTTGATAAAATAAAAAGTGTATTTGAATGGAATCAAAAGCCTGAATATTTTAAAGAGCTTTGGTATGATTACATTGATAGTGAATTTTATAAAAGAGAACAAGGTTTTTGGTTCTATAATAAAGGCGTGGCTACTTACATTACTGGTACTCACTATATGTACTTGCAGTGGTCCAAGATTGATGTTGGGGCAGCAGATTTTAGGGAATCAAACAGATTATTCTTTATATTCTGGGAAGCTTGTAAAGCAGACTCAAGATCATATGGTATGTGCTACCTTAAAAATAGAAGGTCTGGTTTTTCATTCATGGCATCAGGTGAAACAGTCAACCTCGCTACGATATCAAGCGATGCAAGATTCGGTATCTTATCAAAATCAGGGGCTGATGCTAAAAAAATGTTTACCGATAAAGTCGTACCGATCTCTATCAACTATCCGTTCTTCTTTCGACCCATACAAGACGGTATGGACCGGCCAAAAACGGAACTTGCTTATAGAATCCCCGCGTCAAAACTTACCAGGCGTAAACTTGATCAAGGCGAAAACCCCGAAGAATTAGAAGGACTTGATACTACTATTGACTGGAAAAATACAGGTGATAACAGTTATGATGGTGAAAAACTAAAGCTGTTAGTGCATGATGAATCCGGTAAATGGGAAAGACCTGATAATATATTAAACAACTGGAGGGTTACAAAAACCACACTGCGATTAGGTAGTAGAGTTGTAGGTAAATGTATGATGGGTTCAACTAGTAACTCTTTAGATAAAGGTGGTGAAAACTTTAAAAAACTTTATTATGATTCAGACGTTACAAAAAGAAACCGCAATGGACAGACTAAGTCAGGATTATATAGTTTGTTCATACCTATGGAGTGGAACTACGAAGGATTCATTGATACTTATGGAGTACCTGTATTCGACACGCCAGAAAAAGAAGTTGAAGGGCCTTATGGCGAGATCATTGACCAAGGTGTAATAGAGCATTGGCAAAATGAAGTAGATGGTTTAAAGACAGATCAAGACGGGTTAAATGAATATTACCGTCAGTTTCCTCGTACGGAGCAACACGCTTTTAGAGATGAAGCTAAAGAATCTTTATTTAATCTAACTAAAATATACGAGCAAATAGATAACAATGAAGAAGCTAGATATTCTTCTTTATTAACTAGAGGAAATTTTCAGTGGCGTAACGGTGTTAAAGATACAGTTGTAGAGTTTACACCAAACAAAAACGGTAGGTTTTTAATATCGTGGGTACCACCTGTTAATTTACAAAACCGTGTAATAATAAAAGATGGAGTTAAATATCCTGGTAATGAACATATCGGTGCTTTTGGTTGTGACTCTTATGATATATCAGGAACAGTAGATGGTAAAGGATCTAAAGGGTCTTTACACGGTCTTACAAAGTTTAGCATGGAAAACGCTCCTGCTAATAGATTTTTTTTAGAATATATAGCTAGACCTCAAACGGCTGAGATATTTTTTGAAGATGTATTAATGGCATTAGCTTTTTATGGCATGCCAATACTTGCGGAAAACAATAAGCCAAGGCTATTGTATTATTTAAAAAGAAGAGGTTATAGGAGATTCTCTATGAATAGACCAGACAAGGTTTGGAACAAACTATCTGTAGCTGAAAAAGAAATAGGTGGAATACCTAACTCCTCAGAAGATATTAAGCAGGCTCACGCTGCTGCTATAGAATATTATATAGAAACATTTGTGGGTAATTTAGAAAATGGATATGGTGATATGTATTTTCAAGAAACATTAGAAGATTGGGCCAAATTTAATATAAACAATAGGACAAAGCACGATGCTTCAATAAGCTCTGGCTTAGCTATTATGGCTTGTAACAAAAACAAATATACTCCAGTTGCTCAAAGAAGAAACAATCCTGTTTCGTTAAACTTTGGAAAATACAACAACGACGGGTCTAGTTCAAAAATAATAAAATAAATAAATGGTTTATACTAACTACAATAGTTCATTTCCAGATCAGGTAGTACCTGTAGCGGTTAAGGATTCTTACGATTATGGATTACAAGTAGGTAATGCCGTAGAGAACGAGTGGTTTAGAAGCAACCGCGGTGGGTTAGAAAGATTCACAGCTAACTTTCAAAACTATAACCGTTTAAAGTTATACGCTAGGGGTGAGCAGTCTGTACAAAAATACAAAGATGAATTAGCTATAAACGGTGATTTGTCTTATTTAAATTTAGACTGGAAGCCAGTACCTGTATTGTCCAAGTTTGTAGACATTGTTGTTAATGGTATGACTGATAAAGGTTATAAGATAAATTCTTTTGCTCAAGATCCATTTGCTTTAAAACAAAGAACTGATTTTGCCTTTGCTGCTTTACGTGATATAGAAAACAAAGATCTTATAGAAGAATTAGGCGCAGCAACAGGTAAAAACTTTTATGCAACTCCAAAACCTGAAGAATTACCAGGTAATCAAGATGAGCTAGATCTTTATATGCAGCTTAACTATAAGCAGAGTATTGAAATAGCAGAAGAAGAATTAATATCTAATGTTCTTGATTATAATAGATACGAAGAAACAAAAAGACAAATAGCTTATGATTTAGCCGTGCTAGGTATAGGCGCTGTTAAAACAAATTTTAATAAGTCAGAAGGTATAACAGTAGAGCATGTTGATCCTGCTAGCTTAGTTTATTCTTATACAGAAGATCCTAATTTTGAGGATATATACTATGTAGGTGAAGTAAAAAGCATGTCATTATCAGAGGTTAAACGTCAGTTTCCAGACTTAACACCTGATCAACTAGAAGAGATACAGCAATATCCAGGTAGTACTAACTACACTTTAAATTGGTGGGGACAAGATCAAAGAGATCAAGTTCAAGTTTTGTTTTTTGAATATAAAACTTATCACGATCAAGTATTCAAACTAAAAAGAACAGAGCAGGGTCTTGAAAAAATTATAGAAAAAGACGACACGTTTGATCCACCTGAAAATGATAACTTTGATAGAGTACATAGAGCTATAGAAGTTTTATACACAGGCGCTAAAATTCTAGGTATGAATAATATGCTAGAGTGGAAGTTGTCAGAGAATATGTCTAGACCTTATGGTGATACTACTAGAGTTAATATGAATTATGTTATATCAGCTCCACGTATGTACAAAGGTCGTATTGATTCTTTAGTAAATAGAGTTACTGGCTTTGCTGATATGATACAGCTAACGCATTTAAAGCTGCAGCAAGTGATGTCGCGTATGGTGCCTGATGGTGTTTATGTTGATGTTGATGGTTTAGCAGAAGTAGATCTTGGCAACGGTACTAGTTATAATCCACAAGAAGCTTTGAATATGTACTTCCAAACTGGTAGTATTGTAGGTAGAAGTTTAACACAAGATGGTGATGGTAACAGAGGTAAAGTACCAATTCAAGAGTTACAAAGCTCTAATGGTATGGCTAAGATATCTTCACTAACACAAACGTACCAGTATTATTTACAAATGATACGTGACGTAACCGGGCTTAATGAGGCTAGAGACGGTAGTCAACCTTCTAAAGATGCTTTAGTTGGTTTACAAAAACTAGCAGCTGCTAATTCTAATACAGCGACAAAACACATATTACAATCTTTAATGTATTTAACTGTTAGAGCTGCTGAAAATATAAGCTTAAGAGCTGCTGATGCTTTAGCATTTCCATTAACAAAACAAACTTTAATGGGTAGTATAAATCAATTCAACACAGCTACTCTTGAGGAAGTCGATAAGCTTAGCATGCACGAGTTTGGTATATTTTTAGATTTAGAACCTGACGAAGAGGAACAAAATAAGTTAGAACAAAATATACAAATAGCATTACAGTCTGGAAATATAGGTCTTGAAGACGCTATAGATATTAGAGAAATACGTAATATTAAATTAGCCAATCAATATTTAAAGTTTAAACAAAAAGAAAAGCAAGAAAAGAAAAGAGCTGAACAGTTAGAGAATATACAAGCTCAAGCTCAAGCTAATGCGCAGTCTGCTGAAAAAGCCGCTATGGCTGATGTTCAAAAAGAACAAGCCCTTGCCCAGACTAAGGTTCAAATAGAGCAAGCTAAAACTGAGTTTGAAATAAAGAAAATGGAACAAGAAGCTTTAATTAAAAAGCAATTAATGGCTGAAGAGTTTGATTACAACATGAAGCTTGCTCAAATGAGAGCTCAAGTAGATAAACAAAAAGAAGCTGATATAGAAGATCGTAAAGACGAGCGCGCTAGAATCATAGGCACGCAACAATCAGAAATGATTTCGCAACGTCAAAACGATGAACTACCTAAAAACTTTGAGTCATCAGGATTTGACTCGTTAGGAGGATTTGGACTTGAACAGTTTGAACCTCGTTGAAAATAAAATCCTTTAATTTTATACTATTATATTATGTCAACAGAAGTAAAACAAGAAGGGGAATTTAAAGTAAAAAAACCTTCAAAGCCTAAAAATTTAGGTCAAACAAATAATGAAACTATTAAAGTAGATTTAACATCGCCGGAAGCTACTGGTGAGATTAAACCAGAAATTACTAAAGTAGTAATAAAAGAAGAAGACGATGCCGTTCAAGCACAGGAGACAAATGATAGCGATGCTATTGTCGAAGAACCAAAAGACAGTGGCGACAGCGAAACAGTGGTTGAAGAAATACGGGCCACCGAAGAAGAAGTAGATTCTCCTTTACAGGAAATAACAGAAGAAGAGGAGCAAGAGGTAAAAGAGATAGAACAAGAAGTGCAACAAGCTAAAGCAGATGAGCAAGTTCTAGGAAAACCTTTACCAGAAAATATTGAAAAGCTAGTTTCTTTTATGGAAGAAACAGGCGGAACTGTAGAAGATTACGTTAGATTAAATAAAGATTACTCTAACATAGATAACACAAGTTTGCTTAGAGAGTATTATAGGCAAACCAAACCTCATTTAGACGCTGAAGATATTAGTATTCTTTTAGAAGACTTTACTTATGATGAAGATCTAGATGATGAAAAACAAATACGTAAAACAAAAATTGCGTTTAAAGAAGAAATTGGAAAAGCCAAAAAGTTTTTAGATGGGCTTAAGGGTAAGTATTACGAAGAGATCAAGTTGAGACCTGGCGTAACCCAAGAGCAGAAAAAAGCTATGGAGTTTTTCAATCAGTACAATGAAGAGCAAAATGCTATGAAGCAAAAGCATGAGCGTTTTAAAATGAATACAAGTAAACTATTTAATAATGAATTCAAAGGTTTTGATTTCAAAGTTTCTGATAAAAAGTTTAGATATTCTGTAAAAAACACTGATCAAACAGCTGAAGTGCAATCTGATATTAGTAACTTTGTCAAGACGTTCTTAGACAAAAACGGTGAAGTTTCAGATCACAAAGGCTATCATAAAGCTTTATATGCAGCGAGGAATCCCGACGCTCTAGCAACTCACTTTTATGAACAAGGCAAAGCTGATGCTATAAAAAATCAGTTAGCTAAGTCTCGTAATATAAGTACAGAACCTCGCAAGACGGCGAGTGGTGATGTATTTGTTAACGGTTTAAAAGTAAGGGCTATATCTGGGGCTGACTCTAATAAATTAAAAGTAAAAACAAAACGATTTAATTAATTTTAAAATTTAACATTATGCCAGTAGTAGAAGCGTTTGGTTCAATTAAACCAAGCCAAAAACAACAAGTGCTAATTGACAATTATTTAAGCTTCAACGATGGAAGTGGAAATGATTTCGCTCAGCAGTACTTACCAGAAATTTATGAACAAGAAGTAGAGCGTTACGGAAATCGTACGTTGTCAGGTTTCTTACGAATGGTTGGAGCAGAAATGCCCATGACATCTGATCAAGTTATTTGGTCTGAACAAAACCGTTTGCACGTAGCTTACAATGACGTATCATGTACAGGCGCTGCTACATTAACATTTGCACTAGACGCAGCGGCAGGTAAAGACTTTGTCGGAAACGTTATTTCAGCAAATGACACTATTGTAATTATGGATCCAGCTAGTGGAGCTGAATTAAAAGCATTAGTAGAAATTAGCGCTGACACATCAGCTACATTAGCTACACTAACAGTTAAGCCTTATACTCAACAAGATCTTGTTGCTGGTGGTGGTGCTGCTGGTGAAGTAGATTTTACAGGTTTAACAACTCTTAAAATCTTTGTATATGGTTCTGAATTTAAGAAAGGAACAGCTGATGGGCGTGAGCGTTCAATCACTCCTTCTTTTACTCAGTTTTCTAACTCACCTATTATCATTAAAGATAAATACGAAATCAATGGTTCTGACACAGCTCAGATCGGGTGGGTTGAAGTAGCTACTGAAGATGGTACATCAGGTTTCCTATGGTATCTAAAAGCAGAGTCTGAAACACGTCTACGCTTTGAAGATTACCTAGAAATGGCTTTAGTTGAAGGTGAAAAAGTAAGTGGAACATCTACGCTAGGAGCTGGAACTGTAGGTTATAAAGGAACTGAAGGTTTATTCTCAGCTATTGCTGGTCGTGGTAACACAATCAACAACTTTACCGGAGCAAATGGTAGTTTAGCAGATTTTGATAGTATTTTGAAAAATCTTGACACTCAAGGTGCCATTGAAGAAAACATGTTGTTTGTTGATAGAGGATTAGCTCTTGAAATAGACGATATGCTAGGTGGAATATCTGACGGTGGTCAAGGTGGTACTGCTTATGGTTTATTTGAAAACTCTGAAGAAATGGCATTGAACCTTGGGTTCAGTGGTTTCCGCAGAGGTTCTTATGACTTTTATAAGACTGACTGGAAATATCTAAACGACGCATCAACTCGTGGAGCTGTTGCTGTTTCTGGTATTGAAGGAGTTCTTATTCCAGCGGGTACATCAACAGTGTATGATCAAATTTTAGGAACAAACATCCGTCGTCCATTCTTGCACGTACGATATAGAGCATCACAAGCTGATGATCGTCGTATGAAGTCTTGGATTACAGGATCTGTAGGTGGTGCTTACACTTCTGCGCTTGACGCAATGCAAGTACACTTCTTATCTGAAAGATGTTTAGTTACTCAAGGTGCTAACAACTTCGTGTTGTTCACAGCATCTGCATAACCTCATAGGTAGTATTTACCCCCTGATAAAACGTCAGGGGGTAATACTTACCTTTATTAATTATTTAATTTTATTATATCATGGCAAAAAAAGCTGTAGCAGAAGAAACAATTGAGGTTGCACCTCAAAAAGTCGAAAAGACAATAGTTAAAAAACCAACAAAACCTAGTTGGGAAATAAAAGATAGAACATATCTATTAAAAGGTGGTAAACAACCATTAACTTATATGATGCAAGGTAGACACTCTCGTAGGTTTCCTTTATTGTGGTTTGATACTGATACAAACGAGCAAAGGGAATTGCGTTACGCTACCAACATGAACAGTCCTTTTAGAGACGAACAAAAAGGAGAGGCTACACTAGGTCATATTATGTTTCAAAATGGAGTGCTTACAGTACCTAAAGAAAAACAAAACTTGCAAAAGCTATTATCGTTATATCACCCTAAAAGGAATGTTATATATTATGAGTTTGATCAAGTTGAAGTGGCTAAAGATGAATTAGAAGATTTAGAGTGGGAATTAGAAGCTTTAAACCTAGCTAAAAACATAGACATAGACCACGCTGAAGCTATACTTAGAGTCGAGCTTGGTAGTAAAGTAGGAACAATGAGTTCTAAAGAAATAAAAAGAGATGTAATGTTGTTTGCTAAGAAAAACGCTATATTGTTTTTAAATTTAGCAAATGATGAAAATGTAGAGCTTAGAAACTTTGCTATTAAAGCATCAGAAGCTAATATAATTTATTTAGCACCAGACCAAAAAAGTATACATTGGTCTTCAAATAATAAAAAGTTAATGGTAGTACCTTTTGACGAAAATCCTTATAGTGCATTTGCATCATATTTAAAAACAGATGAAGGTGTAGATGTTTATAAATCAATCGAGAAAAAACTAAATTAACCTGTAACAATAGTAATGAGGCGGTTCGCCGCCTCTTTATTATAATAAAAAAATAAAAATGGCAGTAAACGTAAATACGGTATATCAAACTGTGTTACTAATACTAAACAAAGAACAGCGAGGTTATATGACCCCAACTGAGTTTAACAACGTAGCAACGCAAGTGCAGCTTGAAATATTCGAAAAATATTTTGAAGATTTAAATCAACAAGTAAGGGTACCGCAAACAAATACGGATTACGCTAATAGACCAGAAAACATAGACGAAAAAATGTCTATATTTAGAACTTCAGGTAATTGTAACTACAATATATCTGGAAGATTTTTTAATCTACCTACGGTAGATTTTTCTGGTAATACTATATCTTCAACACAAAATTCACCAGATGAGTCAGGCTTTTATATGCTTGGCAATGTTGTTTTAAATAATGAAACAGAGTTTCAAAGAGTAGATAGAACAACATTTTACTACACAAACAAATCAGGTTTAACTAAACCATCAAAATATTTTCCAATATATCTATTAGAAAGCAATAGAATATTTGTAAGACCAGCAGATATAGCAACCAACGTAAGTGTTGATTTTATACGCAAACCTAAAAGTGTTGTATGGGGTTTTAATGCTGGTGGTGTTGGTCAATACATATGGAATAAAACACCTTATTCAAATAGTAATCCAACGGGTTCTATAAACTTCGAGTTGCATGAATCAGAGCAAACTGATATTGTTATGAAAATATTATTGTACGCTGGTATAATAATAAGAGATCCTCAAATAGTACAAGCCGCGGCTTCACAGGTTCAAGCTGAAGAAGTTAACGAAAAAAGTTAAATAAATTATGCCAATAACAAATACTCCTAACGGTGGTTTAATAGAAGAAACTAACCAACAGTATTACGCAGGTTCGCAGACTATAATATCTACAGCTAATCAAAGTGTTTTTAACTATACGTTTGATACTGAGTTAGATTTTAGAAATGCAGATCCAGGATCAACAGATTATGCTTTAAATAATTTTAAACTATACGTTAGTTCTAACGGCGCTCCTGATTCTTTTGAAGAATTTATACCTAGCAGTTCTTTATTTATACCTTATACAGTTTCTAACAACACTATAACGGTTTTAGCTAGCGATGGATCAACATTAAACACTGGTACCTATCTAGTAGTTCAATTAAAAAGTAGACGTGGTGGAAGTTTTGGAGATAGAGATGCTTATGGATCTACCGTTGAAGAAAATTATGGAAGCTATGAGTATGTAAAAATAGTTGATGTAGTGAATAATTTTTTACTAGCGTATGTAGGTGAAGGCAAATTAATATCTAATGTAAAAAGAACAGATGTTATATTTCACGCTAAACGTGCTATACAAGAGTTTAGCTTTGATACTTTAAAAGTTGTAAAATCCCAAGAATTAACAGTGCCTATTGGGTTGAGCATGCCACTACCTCAAGACTATATAAATCTTGTAGCGGTTTCTCGCATTGATAATCAAGGTGTTAAACACCCTATATATCCTACTGACTTAAGTATTAGACCTCAACAAACACTTATACAGGATAACGATGGTATACCTGTTCAAGACAATCAAGGAACAAATACGCAGGGTAGTCCTTCTAAAACAAACGAACGTTGGGATAATAACCAAATAAAAAGCAGAGAAGAACTTTATGATTACTGGGTAGGTTTAGGTTACCAAAATGGTGACTGGCCTCAAGGTTGGGGATATCCAGGGCAACAATATGGTCTTGACACTACGTTAGCAAACATTAATGGTTATTACATGATAGACCAGGCATTTGGCAAAATATCTTTCTCTAACGATCTCACAGAGTCTCTTATAGTATTAGAGTATATATCAGATGGCTTAGCGTATGAAGAAGATATGAAGATACCTAAAATGGCTGAAGAGGCTATGTACGCACATATATCACACGCTATAGTAGCTAGTAGAATAGGTCAACCAGAGTATATAGTACAAAGATTAAAAAGAGAGCGTAGCGCTAAGCTTAGAAACGCTAAGCTAAGGTTATCTAATATAAAACCTATAGATATCATACAAGCTTTTAGAGGCAAATCTAAATGGATAAAACACTAGAATTAAATGGCTGAAGTTAAAAACGCTTTTATTAAATCTAAAATGAATCAAGACTTGGATGCTAGATTGCTTCCAAGCGGCGAGTATAGAGAAGGATTTAATATACAGGTTAGTAAATCAGAAGGTCCTGACGTTGGAGCGTTAGAGAACGTGCTTGGTAATCAAATGCTAGCGACAAGTCAACAAGACTTGGAACAATTAACAGGGCTTTCAACTATAATCATAATAGGTGCTTATGTTGATAAAAGTAGTGATACTTTATTTTTATTCATAACAGACAATACTGGTAGTGAAAAATATAATCCTAATGCTAATAACTTTGTATATTCTTTTAATGTAACAAGTGAATTATATACTAGATTATTAACTGGTAATTTTTTAAATTTCCACGTCAACTACCCAATTATTGGTATTAATCTTTTAGAAAATTTATTGTTTTTTACAGACAACAGAAACCAACCAAGAAAAATAAACATAAATAATATAAAGGCTGGTAGTAATGATTCTTTATATTATACTAATGAAGATCAAATATCTGTAGCTAAATATAACCCTTATCAAGCTATAAATTTATATAAGTATCAAAAAGATCCTGTACCTTATGGAGGTGAAGGTTTTGTAACTACAATGCAGGATGTTGTTAGTGAAAAACTACCTGATGGTACTACTGATAATCCTTACTATAACGAAAAGTACCCTGGTGATGAAGATTTTTTACAAGATAAATTTGTTAGATTTGGTTATAGATTTAAATTTGAAGATGGTGAATACTCTGTATTTTCTACGTTTACACAAGAAGCTTTTATACCTCAACAAGATGGTTATTTTTTAGGTAACACGCAATATACTTCAGACCCAAACATTACTGATGACGAAGGTAACACATATAGAAGCGGTGAAGTTTCTTTTATGATTAACAAGGCTAATCAAATAGAACTAATAATTCCTCTTGAGTCTGAAAGTTTTATTGAAGCTCAAAATATTGTTGAAGTAGATATTCTTTATAAAGAATCAGATGGACTTGCCGTGCAAGTTGTAGATACATTAGATTTAAGTTATATCAATAAACAAAGAGAAGTATCTCCTGGAGTTTTTGAATATATAAATAAAAAAGAATACGCTGGTAATTGGTTTTTGCAATATACTTATCAAGGTAGAAAACCTTATAAAACATTACCAGAAAGTCAATTGCTTAGGGTTTTTGATAAGATACCTGTAAAAGCTTTCGGTCAAGAGGTTTCAGGTAATAGAATTATATATTCTAATTTTCAAGATAAACACACGCCACCAATTAATTTAAATTATAATGTAGCGGTTACTAATAAGTATCAATTTGAAGCTGATCAACCAGGGCAGCTTATTAATTCTACGCAATATAGAACAAGTATTGTAGAATACCCAGAGCATACTGTAAAGCAGGATAGAAATTACCAAGTAGGAATTGTTTTGTCAGATAGATACGGAAGAACATCTTCTGTTTTACTTTCTAGCGTTGATAGTTTTTCAGATGAAAATGAAGGTATTTTTTACGGATCAACCGTTTTTAATAAATACATAAATAAAAGTCAATTTGATTCTGATTACGCGCCAAACGATTGGCAGGGCGATTCTATTAAATTAATATTTAACGACACTATAAACACAGCTCCAAACCCAATAACGCTTTATCCAGGTGTTTATAATGGAGACTCAACAAAACCTGAATATAATCCGTTAGGTTGGTATAGTTATAAAGTTGTAGTAAAACAATTAGAACAAGAGTATTATAATGTATACCTACCTGGTATACTAGAAGGCGATCCTAACGCAGCCACAACTGCTGGTAATCCAACTGGTACAATAGCTACAATACCTTTAATAGGTGATAACGTAAATAAAATTCCTAAAGAATTAACAAATGTAAATCCTACTCAAGAACAATTTACAAGTAGTACTGTTTTATTCCCAAGAGTTACAGCTAATTTTGTTAATGGCAATGATCCTACTTTTAATGAAGCGTTTTTCCCTACAAGTAGAGGTGTTAATGTAGCTGCTCTAGGTGATTATAGAGATTTGTTAAGAGAAAAAAATGGCGATCCTATTGACGCGCTACCTGATGTTTATGAATCAACAACAAACCCTTTAGTAGCTAGGCTTGCGACTGCTGATTCTGGAGTAGCTTATTCAAGTGATATCCTAGGAAGTTTTCCTTCAACTCAACCCACTCAACCATATCCTTTTTATTTAAGTGTTTTAGAAACAAACCCTGTAGTTTCAAGAATAGAATTATATTATGAAACTTCTACATCTGGAATTATACAAGATTTAAACCTAGCTACTATAGAAGGCGAAGATATACCAACGGATTTAATTAACTGGGATTTTAATTTAAACGAAAGCGATCCTGTTGGCACTGCTATAACAGATCCTTTTCACTTACAAACTACAGATCCGATTTTTGGTCTTATTGAAGCTAAAGACGTTACGCTTAACAGTTGGAATGTTTTTGATGAAAGCGGTAATGATAGATTTAATGATTTTGAGGTAATTAAAATTAATAAAAATACACAGGATTTAAATGGCAATGCAACAAACTATGATAGATTTTATTTAAAATCAAATAATACTTTTGTGTTTACGTCAGAATCTATAGGCGCTTCTGGTAGTTTTGTATTTGATTTTAATTTTAGTTTAACAGGCGAAACAGTAAGCGAAAATTTTGCTAGAGAAGGTGATTTAGGTAATGCCGCTCCTGTAATATTAGCCACGGATGGTTCTGCAAACCTACCAACATCTATACAAATAGATTCTAGTGTAGTAGATATATATCAATTTACAGGTAAAAATGGTTCTGTCAGTCAAAATCAAGGTGATAGAATTATAGATTTATTTTGGAGTATAATTTCAGGAAATGAATCTGGAAACTTTAACATTACAGCTAATGGTCTTTTACAGGCTATTGGTGATAATGTTACTGGTAGTTTTAATTTAACAATACAGTTAGAAGACGGTGGTGGGGCAAGTGACACATATTTGCTAAATATTACTTCAGATGTTATACCTAATCTTACTTTTACTAATGATAATTTTTGGTGTACACCTATTGCGCCAATAACTCTTAGCACTGGTAATGGTAGTAGCTCTGGATTTTATTGGACATCTTCAGCTGACAATGCTCAGTTGAACGAACCATATTTAAGAAGTGTAACTCCTAGTTTACAGCTACCTAGCTTGTTAAGTGGATATGACACTAGATCACAGACAGCGCAACAATCAGGCTGTGGCATGTTTACTTTTTCTAATACTAATTTTACCAGCAAAGGAAACTACACTGATAACTTAGTTGTAAACCAAAGTCCACAAGCTAATACAAACCTACAATCAGGAACCGCGTTTGTACAGGTTACGGCTAATACTAGACAACCTTACTATAGCGATGCGTCAGGCAGCGGCATTGGTCAAGGCTGCATAAATGGTTTTGATGGTTTATTAAAAGTTACATTTCCAATAGTGTTACAATATAGAGACCCTAACAGCTCTAGCTATCCAAACAATTGGGTTACGGCTATTGATACTGAAGGTGTAGACTGTACTTTTGGAGGTGAGCAACAAACTAGTAGTAACCCTAGACTTGCTTATAATAATAACTTTGGTTTTTCTAAATCAGGTGTATTAGTTGAAAGAAATATATCCAGCTTGTCTACGCCTGGCGGAAATCCAGGCGATACATCACAGGTTAATATACAAATGTTTAAAGAAGGATTAGACAGTTGGCAGCAACCTTATGAACAAACAGGTGGTGGAGATAATATAGAAAATGGAGAGCAACAAGTTTCCGGTTGGACTATTAGTGTTAAAAATGGTGGCGAAATAATTAATCCATCAACTTTTAAAAGAATACCTGTAAACATGGTTACTACTCAAAGTGCCATTAGATTTTTTGATTTATACTTAACAAGAAATAACTCAAACGCAACAACGCCTTTTACTGTAACTGTAAGAGTTAATGGCGAAGACGCTGTTACAAAATATGTTACAAATAATAATTTTAATAATTCTTATAAACTCAACTTAATAAATGTCGATGCCCCGCTTGGTTCGCTATTTACAGTTTTTATAGAAGCTGATAGTGATATATCTTTTAATGAAATAAAATATGAATTAATAGACGGTAGAAGTGGTCAAGCTAGAACAATTTCAGAGTTTCCTACATCTTTTGAATATGTAGCTACTTCTTCTACAGATGCGGTTTACACAACTGTTTTAGCATCTGAATCTAAACTTACAAAAACTTTTGCTTTTGGTAGAGATCAATACTACAACGAAAGACCAGATAGATTTGGTGATTACAGACTTATAGTTAGATATCCTTTTGGAGATTACCCAGCGCCTGTTTCTTCAACGTGTGTTGGTAATGGTTTAGCTACAGTAACGCCTACTGGTTGCCCAGACAACGATGTGTTTAAGTCTACAAACAACATTGATTTTAGTGATGTGAAAATGCAATACGGTGATTTCTATAATCCTGTAGCAGCTGGAAAACCTTGTTTACCTACAGAGTATAGTGATATTATTAATCCTTCTTCTTACGAATATAAAATATCTACAATACCTACTAACAATACAGACGAAAACACAGCTGTAGAATTAGCTTCTAGAATACTGCCTACAAGAACTGTATACGCTAGAGAGTGGCATTGTAAATATATAACAAAGTTATATACAGACGCCGCACTTCAAAATGAAGTAACAAATTTAGTTAGTGGTTGGTATAGTTATTCTTTAGCAACTGACGTCTCTAGAGTTGAAACTAGTGGCACACAAAGTTATGACTTTGTATTATCACAAAATGATAGATCACATTCTCAAGAGCGAGGAGCTACGGTTGCTAGTATAGATTCTAACGAAGAAAGAAGATGGGTAGCTTATTTTGCTAATGGTGTTAAGCGAGCTGCATCAGCCGTGCCTAATATATTTGGAACAACCGGTTTTAGTGATATAGATGATGATAACGACGATGCTTGTGTTGGTGTTAATATATACCCACAAAATTATTTTGATAACGAAAATCAATTTGATGGTCAAGAAAAAACATTAGTGTATACTACCTGTGGTGGCGTTCCTAGTATAATAATATTTGGTCCTAACGGTATTATTGGTCAAAATACACAAGAGTATTTTACAGTTTGTTTAGATAGAACTAAACTTATAACCGTAGATAATCAACAAATAGATCCAGAAATTGATTCTGATAGCGATTGTAGTTCAGGTTTGTTTGATTCTGATTTAAATAAGCGAACGGACTAACTAGAGTAATATAATAAAAAAATAAGTGATAATAAAATATGCCAGCTATAATAGAAGTTAAGTATTTTAACGCGTTTATATTAAGAAAAACATACAACGCAGGTGATGTTCCTACTTGGGGTGGTTCTAGGGGTGATAATACTTATCCTCAGGCAGGCTTACAATTTGATACTAAATCTTGGTTTGTAGAAGAGGCTAGAATAAAAGGCGGGTTTAATAATACGTCTGTAAGTTTTGGTACTAAAGCTTATTTAGTAGAGGAAGAACCACAAGCCTCTAAAAGAATTAACGCTCTTATATACTCTGGTATATTCAACTCTAGAACTGGTGTTAATAATACTAATCAATTTCCGGCTGATAAAGATATAAGTAAAGCTGTAGATCCTGCAAATGGCAGTATACAAAAGCTGCATGCTGAAGATACAAACCTTATTATATTTCAAGAAAATAAAATTAGTAGAGCTCTTATAGATAAAGATGCTATATATTCTGCTGAAGGTGGGGGTAGCGTTACGTCTTCAAATTTAGTTATAGGTCAAATAGTTCCTTACGCTGGTAACTTTGGTATAAGTAAAAACCCAGAAAGCTTTGCTGTATACGGTTTTAGAAAGTACTTTGTTGATAAAAATAGAAACGCTGTGCTTAGATTATCTCAAGACGGTCTTACAGAAATATCTAATTATGGTATGAAAGACTTTTTTAGAGATCAATTAACTTCTTTAGATTTAATTGTAAAAGAAAGGGGTAGAAAATCTGGTAAAATTATAGGTGGTTGGGACACATATACAAAGCAGTACGTTGTATCTATGCAGCCGTCTGTTGATAATGAAAAACTAGCAGAATACGATAATTATAAAACACTTTCTTTTGATGAAGACGTAAGAGGTTGGACTAGTTTTTATAACTATAAACCTTCATTTATGTTTAGTTTAAAAGGTAAATTTTATACTACACCAGTAGATTCAAGTAGTATAAATAGCGGGGTTTATCTTCATAACGCACCGGATATAGACCCTGATTCACCTAGAGCTAATTTTTACGGTAGACAATATAATTCTAGTATAAAATTTATATTTAATCCTAAAGTTAGTTTATCTAAAAACTTTAAAACAATTAACTATGAAGGTAGCAATGGTTGGCAAGTTGATTCTTTTATTTCTGATACAACAGGATTAGGATCACCTAATATTAATCAATTGGATCCTAAAGCATCTGCTAGTCAAGACACTACAGCTGTAGTACTAAGTTATAACGAAGGTGCTTACGATTCTTATGGAAATCAAGCACCTAACCAATTGATACCACCAGTGTTTCATGCTGGCTTTAATAGAAAAGAAAACAAATATATGGCTAATTTAATTAGCACTAGCGGGCCTGCATATGGCGAAGTATTGTTTAACGGTTCTATGACTGGGATTAAAGGTCAATTTGCAGAAGTAACAATGAGTACAGATTCTACAACAGATCCAGGTAAAATGAAAGAACTTTTTGCTGTATCATCTGAGTATGTAGACTCTGCGTATTAAATTAAATTATATGATATTAAATACTAATAAAGAAAAAGATTGGGAATGTAGATTAGAAAACGCTCAATCTTTTTATCCTACTATGTTAAAGTGGGCAAAGCAGCATAATTTTAATATAGTTCCAATAGAGTTAATGCCTTGGGATGTTTTTGTATTAAAAGAAAAAGGTAAAGACGTGTATTGTACTTCTTTATTTGTAGCAGATCATCTAGCTTTTACAGTGTTTCCTTTAGGAAATAAAGATGTAGAAGCTACTGCAGGTGGTTTAGCTTTTGTGTTTGAAACAATAGAAAAATATTGTAAAAAGTTAGATATACATATACTAGCAACAACAGTTGGTGAAACAAAATATAAAAGATTTTTAGAAAAAGTAGGTTGGTCTTGCACGGGTTTAGTTTGTGAAGATCATTACATGAAAATAATAACTTAACTATGGGAGATGCAGGAAGGTCAGTACAGGCAGGTGCGCAGGTAGCGGTAGCTGGTATGCAAATACTTTATGCTGAAAAGCAGGCCAAAAGAGCTAGAGAAAGAGAGCGAAAGCTTAAGGGTGAAATGGCAGAAGTTAAAAACTCTAGGCCTGATATTATAAATCCATACGAAGGTATAGAAGATTTAGGTAAAACTTTTGGAGATGCTTCAGGGGTTTTAGACGATCAATCTAGCCTAGCCATAGACGCTAGTGGAGGTTTTTCAAATCCTTTTGCCAACATAGGTGTAGCAACTGGAGCAGCGGAGTTTGCTGCAGAGCAGGCTGATATATCGCTAGCTAATACACTAGATACTTTAGCAGCTACAGGTGCTAGTGCTGGTGGCGCGACTGCCTTAGCTCAAGCCGCATTGCAGAGTAAGCGTGGTATATCTAATGATATACAAAAACAAGAAATGCAAAACGCTCAGCTTAAAGCTCAAGGCGAACAAAATTTACAGCAAAGAGTTGCGGCTGAACAAGCTAGAGTACAAGGTGTACAGGTATCTGAAGGTGTAAGACTTGACTCTGCAGAACTTTCAGAAGCTCAAAGAACTCAAGCTATGGCTTATCAAGAAGGTCAAAGGCTTCAAAACGCAGAAGCTATGGGTGCTGAATATATGTTTGCGCAAGAAGAGCGCAGAACTATAGACGATTTAAATAGATTAAACTCTCAAATAACAGGAGCACAACAAGCACAACAAGCTGCCCAATCAGGTACAATGACAGCTCTTGGAAATCTAGGCCAAGGCTTAGGAAATCTAGGCGCTAGCTTTACAGATTAACAAACAAAAAAATATGGCATTACCAACATTCACAAGAACATACAAATCGGTTGACGTACCAAAAAACGTAGCGCCAGTTAATTTATCTCAGCAGTTTGCGGTTATGTCTGCGAACATGAATAAGCAGTTTGTAGCGCAGCAAGAAGCCGCTTTAAAAGCTCAGACAGCACAAGCTAAAAGAGCTTCTGATTTACTTGAATATGGTTTAGATTTTAGCACTAGAAATCAATCTGATTTGTACAAAAACCTACAAGAAGCTGGTGTTAATAATCCAGAGTTGTATAAGGTAGCTGACAATCATATAAATGAAATGACTAATTGTCAAATTGGTGCTAAAAAATCTACAAGCAGAGAAGATCAAGCCGCTTATTTACAATGTGTTGCTTATCAAAAACAAAAAGTAAACGAGTTGGTATCTTTAACAAACGAAGGTAGAGCTGCTGATCAATTGTTTGCTGAAGATTTTGCTAATGGATTTAACACCGTTGGTAGACAAGGTGGTGTGGCTACAGCTGGTAATATATCTTTTGGTCCTGAAGAATCCGGTGTTGATTTTAATAAATACCAATTAGGTATGTATGTTAGAAATGGCATTGGTAAAAACCTTAAAGAAGAATTTTTTGTAGAAGATGGTGTGTACAAGATAAAGTATACCAGTGATAATATAACTCAAGCAGGTTATAAAGACGGTATGGTTGTAGACGCAAAAGAATTTTTAGGTTTTCAACCTGAAACTGTACCAAAGTCTAATGAAGATATTGATGATAAGTTAAAAAATATTTGGAGTAAAGCCAAAGGTGCTAACGCTGTATATCAAGATCCTCTTGTTGTAGAAGGTGAGATAAGTGCTGATGGTATTTATGTTACTGAAAAAATAAAATTTAAAAAAGAAAACTTCTTTAAAGACGTTGCTAACGCTGTTGATCCTGTAGCGGCTGGTAATTTAGCTTCTGGAAATCAAGCAGAAATAGATTTACAAACTACACTTATACCTCACTTCGTCGCTAAGTATAGCGAAAAAGATAAAGACGGTAATGAAATAGGAACCTTTACACTTGGCGTTGGTGATGAGGCAAAGACTGTGAAAATATCTAAGCTTAAAGAATTTACATTAAAGCAAGGTAGCGGTTCTTCTGGTGGTAACAAATGGGATTCATACTCACAAGGTTTATACAAAGAACTTTTTAGAAACTACGCTTTTGATTACACTGGTGTGGCAAAAACTATAAGTAAAAATGATAAAGGTGCTTACTTTGTAAGTGGTAATACTACAAAATATAGTGGACCAAGAGGTGGAGGCCAAGGTACTCCCGCTGCTAGCCCAGCTACTATAGAAAAAATAAATGCTATTGAAATACCATTTGGTGATATGCCTGGTCCTGCAACAGAATCTGGTGAAAAACCTAGAAGACCTGTAGATATAGTAGCATTGTTAGGAAATTTAAATGCAGAAAGATTTTATGCTCAAGGAAAAATTTATAAAAATCCAGATGGCGTGATGGCTGTTGATATTAGTAAATCTACTAAAGGTAGAACTAGCGGTCCTAAAGCTACGCTACGTGCTGACATGACTGCTGATCAAATTAGAGACATACTAATAGAAATAGAAACAGGGCAAGACGCTCCTGAAAGAGAAAAACCTCTTTTACCTGGTTTACAATAAAATAAAAAATTAAATTATGTTTGAATACGAAGGTTTTCAATATACGTTAGACGAAGTTACTAAAGCTGCGGAAAGCGAAAAAATATCTGTAGACGAGTACGTTGGTAAGCACGGTCTAAAAAACGTTGAAGTTACAGAAGAAATACAAACTGACCCTACAGAGGGAAAGACAAACGGTGCTGTGGAAACGGATGCGGCTGTAGCACCAGTAACAACTCCAAGCAGAGCATCCATGATTGTAGATGCTCAACCA
>Ga0181389_1000169_pt1 | contig 25593 bp, 49 predicted proteins | sample 12SPOviralmetaG_FD_130121 | JGI IMG/M metagenome (GOLD analysis project Ga0181389, IMG submission 130121) | Marine viral communities from the oligotrophic San Pedro Time Series (SPOT) site, San Pedro Channel, CA, USA - 12 SPOT_SRF_2010-06-29 | ecosystem: Environmental > Aquatic > Marine > Strait...
ACTCGTGACGCTGCTATTGATTCCTGCGGCAAGAGTTGTCGCTGCGTTGTTGGTAAACTTAACAGCCATTAGCTAACTCCTTTAAAATTAACTAACTGTTACAGTCCAAGTAATTGTCATTGAGTCAGACGCACCCTTATTAACCACTGAAAAAACAGTTCTACAAAGTAATTCACCGGAAGTATTGGCATTTAAAATACCAGCTTCAGTTATGGCGCCTGTACCAGTACCAGCAGCAAAAGTAGCTGCATAAGTTACAACATTACTTGCTACATTGGTACTTGTTAAAGCAACGCGACCTAGCTCACTTCCTAAAGCGGAATTACCAGCCGCGGCTGCTGTAGAACCACTACCAATTGCCATGTGAGACATAGCAGTTTTAGTAGCGTCTTTCATTCTAGAAGCAACATACTCTTTACCATCGGTAACTACTAAGTTATCAACTTCTTGAACAGTTTCTCCATTGAGGGCAATCTTAAGTTTACCTGTAAGTTTTAAACCATCGTTTAACATTTAAATCTCCTAATTTAATACGCTTGTGTTAAAAGCACTTGTGTTTAGAACGCTGCTTGATCCTGAAATTAAAACCACGTTTATGGATTCAGTAATAGAAGCAGAGTCTGACAAAGCTTTTGAAAAAGATATCACTTCTTGGTCTGATAAGGAAGCGCTATCCGTATAGATGCTTCCGGCTCCGGATGTCAATACTTCGCTTAATGTAATGCTGTCCGAGAAGGATGTAATAAACTCTATGCTGGGACTATCTGTTAACGAAGCTGTGTCTGCTCTGCTGGTTGATATTGCATAATTTAAAGACTCCGCGATGCTTATTATATTTCCTTTATTTATGCCAAAGTCTGTTCTTAAATCATCAGATGGGCTTGCCACATCATCAAGGGCATATGCATCTGCAAAGGCTCTTGTGTATACAACCGTCCTGCTAAGAGATTCAGACATAGCAACAGACTCAGCTGTCTGGGCTGTGATACTGCCACCCATACCGCTATGATTTGTACAATAATAATGTAGGGACGCTGAGGTTGATGAGGTTACCTCAATCTCAACATATGCATCCGATGATCCGGGTGTTCCGCTTACGGTTACATTTGTGCTATATGTAGAACCGCCACCATGTGAACCATTTGCAGTTTCTGAAAATCTAAATGGGTGTCCGCTGACACTAGAATCCGATAAGTCAAACTTATATGTTTTGCCCACATCTAGTGTTAATGCAGGACTAACAACCCCATTGATGTGGTACTTATTACCTGATCCATATGAGTTTGTAGCAGAGGCAACGGTTACTGTATAAGTAACTGACCCCCCGCCGGGCACAGCCTTATTAAATGTTTTAACATCAGATTCAGATATTGTTGTGGCATCTGACTGCGGAATGCTTGAACTAAGGGCTGGAGAGTCTGTAATAGAAACGGTTTCGCTTTTGGTTGGGTCAACACTAAGAATTTCAGAATCAGACATAGAAAAACTGTCGCTTTTCGAGGGCAATGTTTCTAATGCGGGAGAGTCACTCAGCGTATAAGAGTCAGAGTTTGATGTAGAAAAACTAATTGCCGGAGAGTCTACAAGCGTTGGTGAATCTGTAAATGCCCTTACAAAAGACATGACCCTAGAAAAGCTTTCTGTTATTCCAAGGGTGTCTGATTGTACAGAGTTTAAACTAAATGCACTTTCCTCAGATATAGAAAAAGAATCGCTTGGGTTTGTGAAAACTTCTAGCGCCGGTGCATCAACAAGAGAAAGCGTCAGTGCGTTTGGATTGTCTCCAATAAAATATTGGTTCTTGCTATTAGAATTTAAACTTATGTTTGTTGCAGATAATGCAACATGATCAATTGATAAAACAGGATGAGAAAAACTTAATAATGAGGAAACACTACTGGTAGACGTAGTTAGAGATGCGATCTCTAGGCTGCTTACCGATAGATGCAGATTCGAGTATGAAACTACAAGTTTTATAGCCATCAGTCAAAATCATCTCTTACTGTAAATTTTATTAATTCATTAACTGTTTGTATATTTCCGTCTGACTTGGTTAGCTCAACCTCACCCTCATAAAGTCCGGCTGATGCAAAGGTACTAGATGGAAATACCATTGTTACCACTCCGTTTGCTGGCGGGCTAACAATTGTACATGCCACTGTTTGTAATATAGTTGTGGTTCCTATCTCCCTAATACGAACTCTTACTGTGGCTCCTGTAATATCAATCGGAGCAAACGTGGTTGCATCTTCTGGGTCTAGCGTTTGTCCAGAGGCTGCTGTATTACTATCCTTTAATGTTATTGTAAGTTCCGGGTGTGTGTCCCCCACAACCAATTTTAAATTTGCTGAATATGCCATTAGTAACCAAACTCCTGATATTGTACTGTTAATGATGCTCCAACATTTCCATATTTGGTTTTTCTAACTGCAAGAGCCTCTGCCTTATCATACATTCTTTTGTTTAATTCGGCTGCTTGTAAATCTGTCCATGGGCTGTCTTTCATCATTTGTAGTCTGTACAAGGCGCCATGAACTATTGCTTCTTTATATTCATTAGCAATGATGGATGGAATTGTTGTAGATGTAACTGTGGGCTTTAAACTATATAAAGCATAAAATGTTTCTGTGGCATCCGGGGTTGGAGCAATTAAAATATTTTCTTGGTCTCTTTGTGTATAGTATTTTACACGTCCGGTTCCATATGTTTTAAAAATAGACTGCGATCCTATTTGTGCTTTAGCTTCCAGCGGGCTTAAGTTTTTTTGCGAAAGCCTAACGGTAGAATCTGAAGATGATCTAAAAATATCAATAATGTGATTTAACTCTGCGCCCGCAGGTATATCAAGATCGTTAGCCTCATATTCATTCACATTTGCTGCAACAACAAAGGGTGTTAGTTCCTGCATATAAATATCTGTATTAACACAAAAATCGATTAATGAGTTTCTTAGCTCATCAATGATAATTGATTTAGGGCAGTTGGGAGCCTCTCTGCGTACTTTAGGTACCAAGGTTTCTATTTTCTTTGATACTGCCATTTCTTACTCTGATGGTGAGGCTGGTCTTGGGGCAGAGCCAGCATCAGCCTGTGTTTTAATTCCTAATGCGTTTTGAAAAGATTGCATAAACGCGCCCGATTTTTGTAAGTCCCCAGCAAATTCAGAATCTTTCTGATATGCCCTATACAAGATATAGTCTAAAAGCGCATTTGCATAGACATCGTCCAAACTTATTGTTGTGGTGTCTGTTGTAAAATTACTTATAGTTATATTAGAGGGTGAGGAACTATAAATAATTTCTATAGTATGTCCTCCACCAGATGGGTGTGGATAAACATAAAATGTTTTTGGATCAACGGGATTATAAACATAATGCTCAACCTCTGTTGATGTTGTGCTATACCAGTTGTCAACCTGATCATCTAAAACTTTTCTTTCAATAAGACTTATTGCAGAAGAGTTTGGAGATAAGTTTTTATAAACATCTAATAGCCTTAATCCACCACTAGGAAGAGATTGTTTTGCGGCAGCTGCAAGGGTAAAAGAAGCATTGGTTGTTGAGGCGTCTGGTCTAAATAAAACTATTTCTCTTTGACCATCGTTTAAATAGTTTAATAGAGATTGTTGAGACCACCTAACATTGCTTGTGTCTTGAAGGATTTCTTCTGCCCTGTCAATGACATCAATGACCCTAATTGTTGCCATATTAGAGTCCTAATATTTTTTGCTCTTCTTTTGTTAAAGAGTCTTTGTCCCAAATAAAGGTCCAATATTCCTCTCTCATGTTTTCATTCCATGGTTTTACTTGACCATACTCTGATTTAACACAAATAGGATGTTTTGGTTTCTTGGTAGGAGATTTCTTTACAGTCTTGCTTTCGCTTTCTAGCTTATCAACATGTGCCTGTAAATCATCTAGCTTTTGTTTTTTGTCCAATGTCACACCAAATTTTTCTTTTGCGTGTTGAACGACTTCATCTTTCTTAGTCATTTTTAGTTCCTTGGTTAGAATTTATTATGTGAATAAGATATCACAAAAAAGCGGGGGTCCGAAGACCCCCTAAATCAAATTAAGCTGTTTTGAGCTTGAATTCGCCAATAGCTGTTGGAAGGATAACTTTGTATCCGTAGACAGCTAAACCTCTCACACCATCACCGAATGAAGACTCAAGTCTTACAGTTTCAGTGTTAGTCATTTGAGAAGCATAAGCAATAGCTTTTGGATGTCCATACAGACCAGATGTTATGCTGGATGCTGTTGACAAATTGTTAGATACATACATGTTGAATCTATCAATTTTTCCAATAAAGCCATTTCTTAATGGTGAAACATTATCACCTGTTAAGTAAGCTTGTCTTAGCTCTGATTGCTTGATCAAAGTAGCAACAGCTGGGTTGATGATCATAAACCTTCCTTCTTCAGGAATGTTGTTGTCATCTAGCTGCTCTCCAGCGTCAAGGATGTGTCCAAGAACAGTACTTGATGTAATGGTTGCTGGTGTGTTTGACGGATTGTTGATATCTGTTAAAGATGATCCCGCTGCCACGTTTGCAAATACATCTTGCTCAATAGCGATCTTCATGTTCTGAGCTGCATCACCTGCTGCCTCGTTCATGAAATCAATATCGGCTTGTACTCTTAAGATATCGTCAACTTTAAAAGCATAGCTTTTAGCCTTGTTAATATCTAGCTCGATGGTTCCTGATGTAACATCAGCGTAAGATAAAGAACCTGTATAGTCAGCAACTGTTACTGCTGGTACTGTTCTTATGTTTACTTTGTTACCCATTCCAGAAATCTCACCTTCGTACTCGTTAGTTGTTACCTCTGACAGCATGGTCTGAGCATAAAACTTGGCTTGAAGTTTTTTAGAGAATACTTCTGGAATAAAGTGATTTTCACCTGTTGCGAAAGAAAAACTTCCACTACTAGTTGAATATGCCATTTTATTACCTCGTCCTTTCGGACATTAATTTTTTAAAATTATGTAATAAAAATTTAAGGTCTGACTCTTCCCTCGGCAGAAGCCTGATCAATTTCTTTCTCGTGCTTCGCATATTGCTTATCGCTCATCTTGCCAATTTCTTTAGCCGTCCAAATCTTTTTACTACTTCCAATATTTTGTTTCCTAGCTTTAGAAAGAGTTGGTTCAACATTTTGTTTAGCCTTCTCTACTAACTCTTCTTTAGAAACATTTGTGGAAGAGAGTCCAAATTCGTTTTTAAACTTAGATAACACAGCTATGACATCATCGGCATCTCCATCGGAGGCTGCTGTTTTCCACATTCTGGATTGTCTATCGAGCCACAAAGAAAAATCCTCTGTTTTTGCGACAGACTCATAATCCGGATGTGCATCAGCAATTTTGCCAAAATGCTTTTTATCGGCTTCTTCTTTTTGAGTCTTGAGCAATTCTTCTGAAGCCTGAGATACTTTTGCGTCCACAGATGCGATGCGAGCATCAACATATTTCTGAAGCGGTTCGACTATCTCCGGGTAATCTTTCATTATACCGGAGAGGTCTACGTTTACCTCTTCTCTCTGCTTCTCAATACGAGTCTCAGATTTCATAGTCTCCATTGCGGTTATCTTATTAGATAGGTCCGAAATTTTTGACTCTAACTCTTTCTCCTTTTGGGTAGCCTTGGTCATTCTTGCTTGCGCATTCTTGTACCGTTCTTCCCACTGTTCAGCCGACAAACTGTTGTCATCAGATTTGTCTTCGTCTTCCTGAACCTCTATCTCTGGCTGATCTATGTCTTCTTCTGTATCCTGAGATTCATCGGGTGAAGTTTCAACTGGTTCTTCTGTTACCTCTTCTGGTGTGTCTTCGGTTTCCTCTTCCGGAGTAGCTAACCCCTTTGATTCAACTTCAGATTCCGGTTGAGATTCAGCGACCTGCTTCATCATCTCATCAGCTTCTTGTTCTAGCCTTTCAGCGATTAACTCGCCTTTAGTCTTTTCTCTTTCCATCTTTCGGTCCTCTCGGGTATCGATCAATTATTTATAAATGTTAGGTGTGTCCCTCCGGGAGCCTAACGAGTTTATTACCTTATCGGCAATTGTATCTAAAGATACTATAAACTTAAGTATGTCGCAACGACCTTGACTAAAGCGGTAGTCCTCCGTTGTTTCCAACAGGTCCCGCTCCATTTGGCGCAGGAGTTCCATTTCTTGCATCAGGACCGACCACTCCTTCCCCATTTGCGACTTGATTAGTTTCACCGCCTTGCTGCATTCCGGCGATAGCTTGTTGTAGTGCCTGCTCATTCATTAACTCCTTTTGTGATTTAATTACCTCATCTGGATCAATGTCTAATGATTTTGCTATGTCTCTTAATAGAGGTTCTCTATTAATCATAGCCTCATCCAATGGATTACTGATCAATGATAGGAATTGTAGAAGTCTTTGTGATTGAACTTCTTTTTGAATTAGAGCGGTTGAACCTTTGGCAATAATCCTCATATCTGATTTAACATTTTCGTTTTCGTTCCACGTCATGTTCCAATCATATAAGGACCTAATTAAAGGCTTGGTTAAATAATCATCTATATTTTTAATCACTGATTTAAGAACAATGTTTGCATTGCTCATAAGTATTGATATACCTGTAGCAGTTCTATTTAAAGATGATTGTGTTTGTCCGTGTGTGTAAGAAGGAAGCGCAGTTGTTTCATCTGCAAATCTTCTAAAGAGTTCAATAACAGATACTAATGCTGGTGAGTTTGATTGAGGTTGATAGAATCTAACCATGGGTTGATTACCATCTCCGCCCTCTCTAAGGAATACTCTCCAAGGGTATAGGTCTGTTGGGTCTTCTCCCGAAGCCATGATGTCGGTATTAACCTCAACCATTGGTCCTGAAGACAATGCAACATTATCTAAATATATTCTTGTTGCTGCATTCATTGTTGTTTGTGAGTCCCTCATCATACGAGGCACCCCAGTACCCCAGAACTGGTGTGGGTTTTTTTCATAAGGAAAAATATTGTAAGGAATGATCCCGCCGGGCAAAGGATTGAGTTGTGCTTTAATTACAATGCCGGATGATATCCAAATGTTTGCATGAAATTCGTCATTTAAATTATCGCTAGGACCAAACTCTATTCCATAGTCTTCTAGGTCGTGCCCATTGACTGATCCCCAAAACTCTAAAACCTCAAACTTATTTGTGTTCTCTGAATATTCATTAACCTTTGCAATGTTTCTTCTGTCTTTCTCATGCTGTTCTTCGGTGTGATTGCCCTCCGGATGATCATCAATAATTTCATTAATAGCATCAATGTTAAATCCGGGGAAGTCCCTTAAATCAGCAAAGTCTTGTCTGGAAATAATATGTCTTCTAAATAAAGACCTCATGTCTTCTACGCTGGTTGCGTAAGGGTCGGGATATAAATCAAAGACTGAAACAGCTTCCATTTCAGGAAATAAGTTTTCTTCATAGAGCAACTCAAATCCTTCTGAGCCTTTCATCCACCTATGATCTTTTTCGATTCTTAAGGTTCCAGCTTTCATAGCTCCGGTTCCAAAGATAACCTGCTCCATGATTGCATCTTTCATCTTGCCCTCAAGATTACTCTCAATAGCTTGATCCAAGATAGCCTCGCTCATATTTTCTACACGGAAATTAGTTTCATCTTCTATTTCTTTTTTTAACTCTTCAAACCTAGCCTGAATAATTGGTTCTACTTCTATCGGGTCGGTTGTCTCTGCAACCTGCATTATCTCCAACGCTGCTTTTTCTGTAAGCTCTCTTTCAAGTCTTGGTTGTTTAGATATGGGTGTTGGCTCAATCATAAAGAACTGCTGTCCCGGTTGGAACAACAAATCTGTAATTCTTGAATAGGCTGCTAGTACCTTAGTTCTTGTAAGACCAACATACACCTGTGATCTATCCCCCTTCTCTTGAATTTTGGATAGTGTTTCAGGATCGTACTGTCCCATAAATGCTCTAAGGTCTTCAATCCAGTTGCCCTCAATCTCATCCCTAGCATCTTTGTATTCTGTAAATTTTGAGAGTAACTCTCCGCCAAGACCATCTAAATGATGTTGAAGTTCTTCATCTGCTTCCGCTGCTGCGGCTATCCCCTCTGGTCCTAACTCTTTTTTGCTTATGTCTTTCATATATTAAAAATAGTTTTTCTTTTTTCTTTTAAAGTTTTGCCTATGTTTTCTTGGCATTGAATTTAAACCAAACAACGCGATTGCATAAGACATTACTCTGTCATCATAACATCCTTCTTGCGCATTTGTAATTCCTCTGGCGTCTACAACATAGTTTCTCATTTCATTAACAAGTTCTATATCAGCGATCCCAGATTCTCCTTGTCGCAATAAGTGTACTAAGTTATCAATAATTAACGGTTTTGTCTTGCTTGTTGTTAAGAAACCCGCACGCCTTGTCATCTTATCAACGTATGCATCATCTACGGTTTGCTCAACATACAGGTTTGGATAGCCCATCTCTTGCATTTTTCTTATGGTTGTAAGCCCGTGGTTGTTGCGCTCTACTAAAGTCCACGCCTTGTTATAGTACATAGCTACGCTTGAAACTATATGCGCTAAGTCAAACGGGTCAACGTGTCCGCTCCATGTGGCAACCTGATTGCCTATATGATCTAGTACTTGTATGACTGAGTAGTCTCCGTGCGCGAGACCCTCCGCAACATCAACCCCAATACAATATCTCATAGCATCCCTTGGATGCTCGAAAATTTTTAGAAGCCCTTTCTCATGTTTAAAGAATCCCTCCTCTCTAACATCGAGGCGCTCAATCGGGGAATAACACTCAATAGCTGCTTCGTCTACATATCTTGGCTCAACAAATAAACGTCCGGTGGTGAGGAACGCTTCTTGCGGGGTAGAGGGATATTCTTGCCTAAACAAATCTTCTGAGCCTAGGTCCTGTATTTTTAAACGGCGATAGTATATTTGCTCCTCATCTAAATCATGCAACTCTGCAAGATGCTCTTCTTGCTCGGTCATCTCAAAATATTTATCAACCTTGCGGCGGTAATCCGGCATCATGAACCAAGGTATAAAGCACAATGCCCACTCGCCTTCACCCCGGAGCGCTCGCATGCATGCTTCGTAAAACCATCCGCCGGCTCCATTCGCGGTGGACTCAAGCATAATTTCAGACTCAAGCTCTGGAACTGTTTGCAAAAGTCCCGGTATCAAATCACTGTTTGGATAAAAGGCTACCTCTGATCCATGCAAGTAGTTTGTTGTCCAACCACGTCCGACCTCTCCTGTACGCGCTGTTGCTATCCTCCAACGTGATCCGTGAGTAAAAGCTAACGATGTGGTAGTAGATTCTTTTAGTTCTGGTTTAACTAAAGGGTGCGGTAAATTATCATAGAAGTTTCTTACCATTCCAAAGATCGCTTTGGTCGAATCTGTTAGGTGAGATATTACTACCGCGTTTTGATTTTTTTTAGTAACTGTCTTCCAAAATCCACGCGCCTGACAATAGGTCGATATACCCGTCTGACGAGACTTTAAGATGAGCATTCTCACCCTGCCATGATGAGCATATTGCTCATTAATCATCTTGTCTAAAGTTTGCTGCGCTTCGTTAAAAATTAACGGTCTAGATTTACCCTGCTTATCTATGATGTTTAAGCAGTTCTTAGCATAAACGGTGAGATTCGTTTTAAATGCTTCTATAATTTTTTTGGTTTCTATTTTTTCCATTTAAAAATCTCAAAAAACAGCCCCCCCCTATGGTCCCTTGGGGGTATATATGTATATAGGGTACCCTGTCCAGCACTCCCCGCCCCTTTAACAGTGCGGGTTTGCGAGCATTGGGTCCTTTTTAATGATGGTCCTTATTAAAGCCACTCACCTCTTTTAGGTGATTCTCTTTTTCATCAAGATCAACTGTTTCAAACCAGCTTTCCTTCATAGATAGCTCGACCTTTTGGTTGGTGTCCAGCATATTATAGAAACGCATTAGAAGCTCGAGAGCCTTTACTCTAGAGCCTGCGGTTGCACCATGAACATCACCCAGCGCTTCTTCTTTCAGCCTGTCTATTAAAGCGTCATGGTCCTGTAAGTGCCTTTCTTTGGACTCTGCTAGTTCAAATGCAAGCATTTTTTGAACCTCATCATCATTCATGAGTCTGTACCCTTGATTGTATGCAGACTTCTCTGAATATCCGCAGCGTTTTGCAGCCTCAGTCGCGTTCTTTGTTGTCAAATAATGCTGAACAAATTCAGCCTTCCTTTGACTATAAGTTTTGTCTTTCAACATAGTCTTTCTCCTAGTTATTCTTAGCTACAAGTTTACACCATTTCAGGAACTCATTCATGCTATGAGTGTGCTTCATTATGTTCACCGCAAAGCATACAAGCTGGATGTTTTCAGGAGCGTATGGTCCGTCATTATCTATGCGATCAATGGAGATGTTTGCCATCGTCTTCTCACGCTTTCCTTTGCCATCCTTTATGTATGTCATCTTCTGACCAGTAATAGCACATAGTCCATTCTGTCTATCGTAGATAGCATAGAGGTCTTCCCTTGTTATCTTGAATGAGTGTGTCTGTCTTCTGCTATACCCTATATGAGAGAAGAGGTGAGATAGGTAAGAATATGGAGTGGCGCTGATCCTTTTTCTTTTCCCCGCGGAACGGCACCGGCGACATATATTGAGTCGCTGACCCCTGCTTGTTTCAAAGCGCGATTCGTCTTTTGTTTTATTGCACCTAGTGCAAGTCTTATTCAGACCAATCGTAGGGAGTTTTGTCCTCGATTGTGAGCTCAAAGTTACTGGTTTCCTTTAGGGTTTCCCTTAATCGTTCCATTGCTTTTCTACTACTGCTTACGGCTGGCTTTCCTGCCATGATTGATTCACCTACCAGCAGGCATCCCTCTGAGTCTTTCTCAGGGAAGTTACCAGCATGAAATAGGATGTATGTTCTGTTGGGCACGTTCTCTATTATGAATGTCTCACCAAACTTTTGAGAGGCATATCCCTTACATGTATATGTGCCATTTGGGATGCAGGAGATGTTCTTTTTATTTCCCCGCCAAGGGCGCTCAGCAACATAGAATTCTTGGTCTCCTACGGTGAGCTTTCCAAGCGTTGCTTCAGGGTGATATGCGAATCTTTCTAGTAATGCTTTCATGACTGAATTGTCGCATATTTTGAGGGTTTTTAACAGCCAATTCATATTTCTACAAAATGGCTGGAGCCCTTTTAAATACTGAATATTTGGTGTCGATTTTAGTGAATTACTTCCATAGATTCATTCCGCCAAGAGCCAAAGCAATAATGACAAAAACTGCACGCTCTCCCCACGTTCTATAAACACTGTTGGTGCTCACTGTTTCTTCCAGCTTCCTGAGTCTTTGTTCGTGATCTGTAAGATCATGCTTTTGATTGATCATCCTCTCTTCTATTCTTGGCAGAATATTTACCGCAGACACAACCTCATCCATTTTCTTTTCAAGGTTATCTAATCGCATTTTAAGTTCCTGTAATTCCATGTCATTCAATTGTGTTGGGATCATCAAAAGATACTATGAGGATCATTTCATCTCAATAGCCTTAAAAAATTATTTTAATTATTTTTACGAAATTGCTTGACCACAACATATAGTGGTGGCATATTTAGAGGCATGAAGACATTGTTTACACCCATTACACGCTTAGGAGGCACTACTATGGATACAAAAAACATGATTAAACCGGCAGACAAGGGGCTATTCACACCAGCTCAAAAAGTGGCTTACAAATTCAAAGGAAGCTTTAAGCCATCTCAAAAAGTTGCACCAGTCGTTGGAGATAAGATTGAATATTTCTTCAAGGGTGACGAATACAACGAGCCATGCCACGATTGCATGACCGTCAAACTCCTCAAGGATTTATCTGAGGGAGAATTTTTCAAAACCACTCCGGCTGATCACAATAAAAATGTGATGGTTCGCGGTGAGTTTGATAGGAGCCAAGGCAAGTATTTTGCTGAGGGTTATTTTAACGGCAAGGAGACTTGCTTCAACGGAAACAAAGTAGTCTTCACTGACTTCATTTGTTAATTTTATTTTACTTAGGAGGTAAATATGAACTTTCCATTATCTAAAATCAAAGGGGGTAGATCATGCGACTACTCTTACAGAGGAATCAAAGTGCAGGTGGTTAGAAACTACAGCTTTAACGGCGATTATGTGCGCTCATCTTTTTATGATGTTCCCAGCATGGCTATCTTTGCATCAAATCCAAAGGAACTTAAAAGACGCATTGATGCAAAACTGAATCAGGTTAAAGACATCCGTATAGATGAGCAAGACAGCCTGATTCTTTGGAGAGCGCTTGAGGCTTATCGCAACAAGATCACCAGCGGTGGTGAAGATGCCATTGAGTCACACTACGCTCCTGCTAGCCTGCTTCTTGCTAAGGTGATGCATGCATCATGTGATATTGCTGACACCCTTGAGGAGGGTGAGACTGTACAGACCATCTATGATGGATTGATGGACGGGACTTCTTAATTTTCCCCGCCAGCGCAAGCTCCTTAATTGGGGCTTTCACTGGTAGAAACACATTATTTTACTTAGGAGGTAAAAATGGAAAAGAAAGAAAAACTAGCAAACCAACTGGTAGCTTTTATCGAGGGTCGTATGAAAAAAGATATCGCTGAGCAATATGTCAAGGTAGAAAAATTTACAACTGATGCTGGTCACATTTTAGTGAGAAGCGTTGAGATTGGTAAAAGGGTTCACCCAACAGATAGCGATAGGTTCAACTTTGACTTTGACGAATCTGCAATGAAGTCTACCGTCACAGAAAAATCTACCGGCAAAATTGCAGACCCCAAAGAACTCAATCAATGGTTCAGCGAGCAGGTTGTAATTCCCAAGGAAGAGATCAAGAGATGGGATGTGACTACTTGGTTTTGTGTTGGGCACCATGAGGAGGAATCAGATCATCCTTTTATCAGCATCGAGGGCACAGCCTCAGACAGCCTGCTAAATGAATATGAGAGCGCAGGCTTCACAGCTGATTTCGACAAACTAATAGACAGACTCAATTATGAGCCTGAGTGTTCTGTCTTATTTCAGTGCTATGGCTGATTAGCACACCGCGAACAATGCCTCCTTCACTGGGGGCTTTCGCAGTATAAACAAACCATTAATTTTACTTAGGAGGTAAATATGGAAAACACACTAAAACTAATCGTCAAGAACGTATACGGCAACGAGCTTGTATACCCTGCTTGCAACACGTCAGAGCTCTTGGCTGTCTTTAAGGGCACCAAGACTTTCAACGATGCTGATCTCAACAGACTTCAGATGATGGGCTACAAGTTTGACTGGGTAGCTACTACAAGGAGGTTTGGATAATGGACTTAATAGAAAAGCTAGAAAATGATCTTGTTAAAAACGAAATCATGGATCGTGATGATATGGAGCAACTGTGGCAGTTATGCCATCAAAGAGCCTCGAATCCAGTAGGTGATTACAACTCCATCATTAGGGGCAAATGGATCAGCGAGCTCCACGAGACCGGCACCACGTTTCCTTGGATCAATAAGACTTGGGGGAAAGAAGATGTTAACTAAAAAACAACTAGAAAAAAATAATTGGACTGTTGTTCCGGAGGGTGTTTGGTTTGGTGTCGATTACGCTGAATCACACAAAGTAAATGTGTTGGATTTGCTGACTGATCTATTAGACCTAGACACAGATGCAGACGGATACAACTTTGTAGTATGTGCTTATAAAAAAGAGGCTAACTGAAGAGCTCTCAATGAGCGAAACGCCGTGAGGCGTCTTAGTCAACAATTTTACTTAGGAGGTAAACATGACAAAACTAGTACTAAAAGAAACTGATAACTGGACCAAAGAAAAAGCCCTCATGCTTGAGCTTCAAGCCAAGGACTATGATGACCGGTCTTCCGCAGACAAGGCTTTCATAAGCTACGTCAAGCTGAAGCAATCCTTCATGGATCAAGCAATGCTTATGTGTACTTGGATTATTGATAGGGAGGTAGATTCAGGAGACACATTTCATGCCAACCAGTTCTTTATGAGCAATGGCTATGAGGCATCTCCGCCGGACAGATATCTGTTCAGGTGTGATGTATTCAACTCACTGGTTGAAGCTATCAATGGTGATGACGAGTGCAATCCTTATTCAATAGTTGAGGGCTGGGACATGTGGCATCACGCTTAGGCTAACTGAAGAGACCTCAATGGTCGAAACTCCCAGCAATGGGAGTCTTAGTCAAACACAAACTTAGGAGGTAAGACTATGAACAGAACTGAATGTAAAAAAGATATTAAACTTCACCAGCAGAATGCTGAAAAGTTTAGTAAATATCAGGATCGCATGAAAGCTAAGATCGAAAAGCTTCAACAGCAATTAGATAAAGCTCAGAATGATGAGCGTTATGAAAATGGGCTGGTTGAATATCTTGAACTTGCAATGCAAAAAGAGACCAGCGCCAAGCGCAGGGTTACTGGATATCTTAAGCAATATCCAATGATCTATCTTGACGATGAGTCTGATCATGATGAGGGCATGAGAGGTACATACCTTTGGTTGTACTGTGGGCTCTATGGTGATCACAACGAGGAAGATGATCCGTACTATGACTTCCATTACATGGATGACTGGGCGGAGTGTCAGGAGCGCTGTGAGGCATATATCAAAGAGATCAACAAGATTGGTATTAATGGAATCAAGGTGTCAGCATGAAGCAATACACTGAAGAGCAAATTGCTACAGCCGTAGACATCATTATTGGTGACTCCGGCTTTGTAGCTCAGCAGGTTCTTGAAACCTTAGAGATAGTTGAAAAGCAAGAGCCTAATTTACAAAGCGTGCGCGGGGTTCCTGATATTTACTACATGAAGCCAAGGCAGTTCATTGAAGATGTCTTCGAGCTTGCCTTTGGAGCTGATGCTATCAACAAGAAGTATGACTACTCTGAAGCCCTAGCAAGGCTCAGAGAGTTTTCAGACAATGCCCTGAAATGGGAAGAGCAGGAGGATCAGTCATGAGCAAATACAATTTACTGTATGACTATTGTGAGATTCGAGGTCTTGAGTTTCCGGCGAATCAAAAGGAGGCTGATGCCGTGCTTATGAGTATAGGCTCTGACTTGGCTCCTGAGAATCTTTATGAGGATGGTCAGCTCTCTGATGCGCAGGCAATGCAGAAGCGCTCTTACAGTCTTCAGCTTGCAAGGCTTGTATTCTCTTTTGGCTTTGCCCTTCATGGTGAGGTAACACAGACTGATGGTTACTATGATCTATTGGAGGTACTTAACGAGGCTAACTGATGAGACCTAACTGGTCGAAACCTTTCCTTTCCCCGCGAAAGGGAGGTCTTAGTCAACAAACACATTTAGGAGGTATGACTATGAAAGTGAATGATAAAATAATTGTTACTTATGAGAAGGCTCATGAGAACAAAATAGTAAGTGAAGAAACCTGCACCGTTGAGTCAATCGATGGTCGCTTTGCTCTTCTCAGCAATGGAGCCAAGATACATCTTGGTTGGTTAGACAACGGCATCATTAAACAGGAGCCACTCAGAATTGATTTTAAAAAATCTGAAAAGGTGGTTACTGGACACAATGTTGCTTACACATATACAAACTTTCCGGAGGTGAAATAATGGGTATGTCATATGAACCGCTGAGAAAATCGTATGCAAGGGGGCTTCTAAAACAGATAGTTCAAAACGGATTTAAGTTTGAACTTGAGTGTGATAATGAAGAGTTGCTTCCGCCCACGTCTTCAATTGAGGACGGGGTTGCAATGATGTTCGAGGTTGATGAGTGTACGGTCTATGTTTTAAACAAGGCTGGTGAAACTCTGAGCTGGGTGTGGTGGCTGAATTGTAATGACTGGGATGAGAGCATCTCTGATTATGGCACGTCACTGGACAGGGCTATTGATCTTGCTGAGTGGAACGATAACTTTATTCTTAATCTATCAAGGGGGAGACTATGAGCGCATTTTTAGTATCACCTGAACACATAGCTGAGCTATCTAGCTACCTGTATAGAGATGACCCAGTTGTCTATAACTTATATAGCAAGACTCGAGTTTCTTTTTCTTCCCCGTCCGTCATCGCTACAACTTTAGCAAAAGCTAATATTGCTAGCCTTGAAGCGAAGTATGGAACTGAAGATGCTGACTCTTGGATTTATGGCGGAAGTGATTACATACAGTCCTGCAATACTTTGTCTTGTGAGATGCCACACGTTAGTGATCCTCTGTCCATCTACAATATGGTCAGATGTTTTGACTATCAAGCCTGCGAGGTGGAGAATTATATCAGTACTGATGCATATTGGATTGTTGAAAAAATCAAATCCAAAGCAATTAGAAATCTACTAAAAAAAATTCCCACAACTGATAAAACTATCAACTGGGAATATAGGAGAGATGACTAATGAAGTGCACTAAGTGTGAAGGTAAAACCAAGGTTGTTGATTCCCGCCCTATGCTGGAAGATCAAATTATTTATCGCAGAAGAGAGTGCACCTCTTGTGGAAAAAGAGTAACTACATATGAACAAAAGGAGGCGCGATCAGAAAAGTAGTGATACCTTTTAGACTACTTCATTAAAAAGGAGGTGGTCTAAACTCAAGGGGTATTTGGTAAGAGTCTGTCAAGACATAAACCAAAAATATAAGTAACTTTTGAGCCTCCTTTTCATTGAACAGGGGGCTCTTTTTATTTAACATAGAAAGTTCCATGTTAATAAAAGAATCCATCCTAGAAATCGCAAGAAAACTTAAAAAAGGTAATTCTTTTCACTATCAAGAAGACAATATTTTCGATGGCTATCCATCAGACCTCAGTGAACAGGACATCAAGAATGCGTTGCTGGCTGTAGCGGTTGTTTCTGAAGAGTTAATTAGATTAGATTAAATCCAAGTTGCGGACGGCGTCTTCCATGTTATCGCCAAGCTTTGTCCAGCTATCATCTCCGGACAATTTATAAATCCACCCACTGACCTTGGCTCTTTTGCCATAAGGATTTTGCGGGACCCATTTTATTAAGACCCTGTCGAAACCTTTCTCTGAAAATTTATCTATCAGCTCTGCCTTCTTGCTCATAATGGTCCTCCCAGTAAGATTCAAACATTTCCCTGAACTCGTTAAAGGTTGGAGCGGGCAAATCCATTTCATCCATCTCCTTCTTGTATTCTCTCCAAGACTTTTTAAGTTGGCTTTCAGTGTATAAAACCATGTTAGTGTATTGTGTGTTTTTCTGTTTTCCTGTTGACAAATAAATCAGTAAGCTCTCCCACACAAACAACTCCCATTTCCTCAGCCGCAAGCTCAGCGTCCTCAAAACATAAAGCATATATTCTTGGACCGTCATACACCTGATCATCATCAGCAGTAAACTCTGTTAAGAATATTTTCATATTACCATTTAACTTTATTAGCCCAGTAAGCCGCAGACATTTTTCCTTTGGATATATTTTTTGCGTGTCTTGCTTTAAAAGATTTTTTTCTTGCTTTGTCTTTTGCGGTCTTTGGACTTTTCCCCGCGCCACTGACCCCCTGTTGACCAAAACGTATTAACTTTAGCTTGTGCCCCTCTTGCGCCAGAACCATGTGCGATTTTGTTTTATGACCGCTGGTTCTTTTGGGTTTATTGACACCTTTAAGACCGTGTTTTTTTAGTAAGCTAGCTTTTCTATTTTCGTGAGACATTATCTTTTCTTTCCTTTGTGTAAGCCATGCTTGGCATGTTGTTTGCCTTTTTTGGTAGCCGATCTTTTCTTTTTATTTGCGGCGGCAAGCTTTTTTCTACCAGCTTTAGTTGATTTTAATTTACTAATTGTTTTGGCTGGTGCATAAACCTCTCCGGTCTCAGAAGATTTTTTTCCGCTAGCAGTTCTCCATTTTTGTTTGGTCCATTTTTTTAATGACTTTTGTGCTTTTTTTAACGCCATTTGCTTTTAGCTTTTTTTTGAGATGTTTTGCTTAGCTCGCCGAAGTGAAAAAGTCGTTTGCTTGTTTTTGTGTGGGTTGTGTTGGAGTGTAACTCTCCATTAGGCATTTTATGCATGCCACCTTTGTGCTCGGTGCCGTCTTTAAAATAATGTTTTACACCTTTCACTTGTAACCTCCGCCAGCGGCTTTGTATTCTTTTGCAAGCAACTGTGCCTTTCGAGCAGACCATTGCCCAGCCCTACCGCCTCGAGTGCCAGCTTTAATTTTATTAAATAGTCTTTTTCTCATCGTGGGCTTGGTGTAATTACCGGACGAGTTTACTGTAGACTTCTTTTTAGAAGACTTTTTTTTCATAGCCACTATTTCTTTTTAGACTTCTTCCCAGTTTTTTTCTTTGGGGGTCTGCCTTTCTTTGATCCGTAGGTTCCTTTTCCGTATGGCATTTGTTAACTCCTATAAAAAATAAACGCATCTTTATTATAGAGCTATGACCCTTGAGTGCAAGAGGTGATCCTCTTTTCCCTCCTTCTTTTGATGCCAGCTTATCTTTGTTTGTTCTTAAAGATATCAACAACTCTGTGATAAACCATTTGTTTCATGGTGTTATCAGGAAGTTCTTCCCACGCTTTTTTTCTTTCAACCCTATCAGGTATTTTGGCTATGGTTTTAGCAATTCCCATTTGCATAGCTAAAAGATATACCAGCTTTTGTGTTCCTTCATCTAAATCGCTTAAATAATTTAGCCTTTCTTTGTGGCTGGGAAGTAGACTTATAGCATGCGCATATGCTAGGTGATGTGGGTCACCAAAATTAGTTTTGTGTTTCATAATTAGTTGCCTGTTTTATTTGGGCAAGCACAGGCAGGCTTGCTTATTTACGGTAGCGTCTTATTTCAATTTTAAATATATTTAAACCGCCCAAATTTTTTAATAAGTACTTAGCAATTTTTTTGTGTACCACTGAGATTTTTTAAGGTCCTCTTCTAAATTTTTATTCTCATACCTCCAAACATATTTCAGTATGTTCCCTTTACAGTATCCCCTAAAAGCTTCCTTTGTCATGCTGGCTTCAATTGCATCAATGCATTCTATCTCTCCGTTCTTATAATGATCCGGATTTATATTATCTTTTTCGTCTTCCTGCATTGCCAAATAATTCATTTAGAACCTCTCTTTATTAACTCATTTACTATTTTTACTTTTACTTTGGGTCTGGTGCTTTCAGATGCAAACAAACTTTCTAATTCTTTGTTTGAATAATTTTTAATGTAGAAGTGTTCTACTTTGGTTTTCTGTGTTTTTTTGTCAAAAGTTCTTACGGATTTTTTTAATTTGATTGGCATGTGTTTTGTCCTAATATTTATCTATATCTTCGTCCATGGTTTCCTTGGGTTTGTAAACATCTACATGTGCTCCGCATGATGGACAAGAAAGATTAGTTACCATATCAAATAGTTCATCATCCTCTTGAATATCGTGATCTCCGCCCCATATTAATTTGGTATTACAGTGCCAACAGTTCATGTGTTTTCTCCAGTAAACTTTCCTGAGTTCCATATCTTTTTTCAAACTCGTTTAAAAAAGGATGACGCGATACATACATGTCATTGTTAACACCTTCTCTATGATGTCTATAGCACAATCCTATTGTTTTTAAATGAGCCAAAGGTTTTGTTTTTCCATCAAGGTGATGTACTTCAGCGGGACTATACACTTGATAAAACTCATGACAAACAATACAACCAAATTCAGCTACCTTGCTCATCCATAGTTTCTCTTGTTTTGTTGGTGTCCTGCTTTGCATAAAGTTCTAGTAGTAATGAGTTATTTCGTCTAACGTAATCGTCAAGTGTTATTTCTTTTTCCCCGTGATGACGCCTCTCCATTTTACATTCTTCATACATCCATGAACAGAAACTTTTAAAATTATCATGCTCCATATCTATTTCTCTCCGATCTTATATTTGCCATTTTGGTTCTCCACTCTTCAAACTCCATATCAACAGCGCTTTTTTCTGTTTGTAGTGACTCATAACCAGCCTTGGCTACAGCCACGTCCATGGTTGCGTTGTAGTAATTGTCTGATGCCTCTGCCTTAGACTTCTGAGCGTTGTAACTTTTTTCTCCATCGTCCTTGGCTTTGCAAAGCTCTACCCAAAAAACTCTTTTTAATGTTACTTCAGCTGTTAAAACTTTAACTCTTGCTTCAGATACAAGCGGGGCAAGGTCTCTTAATTTTTGATGAAAATTTTCTGCCTGATCTATCATATTGATTTTTTATAATTTGTTCTGCTTATTATTTCTTTAAACTTTACACCTGTCACCTTGTGATGCCTACCCTCTAACAAACCGGCGTGCCTTTCGAATTCGCTTTGTTCTTTAAGTGTCATCTTGTCCCAGTCAGAAATAATTGTTTCAGGACACACCACAACTCTGTCGAACCACTCAATTACAAAGTCAGAAAGTTCATGTTTAGCTTTAACAGCCGCTGTTACTTTTTTTCCCTGATACATTATAGCCATAATTCTTTCTCCTAAATTGGACCGTAATCCATTTTGTTTTTTGACCCAAAAGCAATGTCTTCTAAATTAGTAAACTTTGATCTAGCACCATCAAAGCCAAGCTCAAATGTTCCTGACTCACCCATTCTATTTTTTCTGCATATTATTTCTGCACTGCCGGTGTCTATGCTGTCATAGTACTCTTCACGATAAAGCATAAATACCATATCGGCATCCTGCTCAATAGAGCCTGAGTCCCGGAGATCAGATAGTATTGGTCTTTTATCAGTTCTAGACTCAACACCTCGGTTTAATTGAGACAATGCAATCACTGGACAACTAGCATCCTTAGCCAGTCCTTTAAGTAAATTAGATATATAGCTCATGCTTGCCGCTCTAGAATCAGCGTTGGCTGGAGCCTTGTTGGATGTCATTAAAAGCTGTAAATAATCGACAACTATTAAGTCTATATCTTTAACAGCTTGCACGGTTTTGGTTTTGTTAACTAAGGTCTCTATAGTTATTGGAGACTTATCATAAACATATAAATTCTTTTGACTCATCTCATATTCAATCTTATTAAATTGATCCCAGTCCTCTTTGTTAAGCGATCCTGTCATCAGCTTATCCATAGTTAAATCAGACTCAGAACTTATAACCTTTTTAATTAGTTGCTCGTTAGTCATTTCTAAAGAAAAAATTAAAACGGTTTTATCTTTTTTAATATTATTCGCGGCAACATTTAGAGCCCAAGTGGTTTTACCCATGCCGGGTCTACCGGCAACAATTATTAGGTCTCCCTTTTTAAAACCATGAAGTTTTTTATCTATATCACTAAAGCCTGTAGAGATTAAGTTCTTGCTCATCTGCTTTGCGTCAGAGATTTCCTGTCTCACACTTTTCATAACATCAGAAATAACCAATGGCGCACCGAAGTTTTTAGTAATTTTGTTTTCAACAAGAATAGAGTTTATTTTATCTACTTTATTTTCAATGGGCTCCTTTTCATTAACAATATCCGGAATCATGCTTGCTAGGTTTCTTAATTTATTGTTAGCTGTTTTTTCAAACATAAGTTCTAGCCAAGCATCGAATCCAGCAGATGAAACACAATTAATTGCGGCATCCTTAATGTGCTGTATAGAAATAGGATTTCTTATTTTTGTACTAAGCGTAACCACGTCTGAGGTGTTAGCTTCAATCATTGTTCTATATGCTTCTTTGTATGACTGATACTCAAAGTCATCAGGCATAAGACCGCTTTCTTGGGCTTTGTTGAAAAGCGCCTGCTCAAGAATCATGGACCCTATTAAATTGGATTCTAAGTCTGTTATTTTGTTATCCATATCTCCTCTCTATAATTGCATCAAATTGATTTATGCCAAGCATGGTTGCTAGCTGTGGCTTCTTATCCCAAAAAGACCTAATCCATTTTTTGTGCCCCTCAGAATTTGCTACTTCAAAATATTTATACCAAAACTCTTCTGTTTGTAATTCTATTTTTTTTCCCGTTTTAGGTGAGACGATCCCGGTTTTTGTTCGGGCTAACTCTTTAAGCTTTTTCCAGCTTGGACTAGCCTTAAATGAATTTTTACTATGGACGTAAAAAGTTTTGTCTGTGACTTCTTTGAAAATTTCATTGATCCTATCTAAATCTAGTATTAATACATCTTTAGTATTAGCTTTAGTATTGTAGCCACCTGACGACCCCCCATAGTCACCTGACGACCCCCCTAAAGTTAGGCGATATAGGTTGCTTGTATTGTTTCTTTGCTTCCACTCTAACCTACCCTGATCTCTCAATTGATTTAAATTAGACTTGATTGCTGTTAACGACAATCCGGTAAGTTTCATCATCGTCTTGTGTGATGGATAGCTTTCCCCAAATTCATCAGAATAATTTGCAAGAATAATTAGTATTAGTTTTTGGGTTGAGGTGGTCTCTTCCCGGAGGGCTTTTGTTATAAATTCTAACGCCATGTTTTCTCCTAATTACCCTGAGATAGTATAGAAAAAATAATCTTTGTAAAGACTTGTTTATATTTAATTTAAAGATTACAATTACAGCAGGTATAAAACAGAGGTATATAAAACATGACAACACCTAAAATATTTAACGCTCTAGAAAAAGTTCAAGAGCATATGTTCAACAACCCTATTGCAAAAGATGGGGTAAATAATTTTCAAAAATATAAATACAGAGGCATTGATCAGGTCATTCAGTCTTTTTCAAAACCACTATTTGAAAATAAAATAATAACCGTGGTCCTTCCTGACCTTTCAATAAACACTGAGTTTAGTTCAGATGGAAAAACTACGTTTACAACCATCAATGGCACCGTGCGCTTTTATTGTACAGAAGACGGGAGCCATTTAGACAGATCATATCTTGGTCAAAGCAAGTCTCAACAGTTTAAAGACCTAGAAGCCGCAAGAAGCTTTGCTTATAGAAGCGCTTTATTAGAAACCTTCTGCGTTCCGTTTGAGGGAATTGTTGAGCCTGAGCTAGAAGGAGAAGAGCAAACGCCAGTAGAACAAAAAGATTTTATGGTTGAATACGTTAATGAGTTAGACGCATCAATTGATCATGACTCAGCGCTTGAGATTTTTGAAAGATATAAAAAAGTTGCAGAGTTAGAGGGTAATCATGAGAAAAGCGTTAAATTAAATTTAATTTTTAATGAGAAATTTGGAACCAAGGAGGTGGTGCAATGATACAGCAAGGCTCTGCCGCTTGGCACGAACAAAGAAAAAATAGAATTACTGGAACAAGAATCTCTAAAGCCGCTAAAGAAGATATTTGGGCAAAGGGAGATCAATGGGAGGTCCTTGCAAGAGACATGTTCAGAGAGGCTCACAGGATGCCACAGGACCCTTTTGATCAAAGAGCTATGTTTGCAATTACACACGGTAAAGACAGCGAGCCAGTTGCTATCCAGTGTTTAGAAAACATGGGTTATAAAATTAGTCAGCCATCTTTTGTTGTTCACCCGGAACATAAATGGATGGGCATGTCCCCTGATGGCATCATGTTAAAAGGTAGAAACGGCAAAGTTTCTGCTGTAGAGGTTAAGTGCCCACAATCAAAACCTTGTAAAGATGTTAAAGAACAGAAAAGAAATTACTGGCATCAAATGCAACTTGGTATGGAGTGCATGGACATAGATGAAATGTTATTTTTTCAGTGGTATAGCGATGAGGAGCACTATCAAGAGTGGGTTAAGAGAGACCCTAGATGGGCTGATGTCTATATACCTAAAGCAAAAGAGTTTATGGATTGGTATAACGAAGCCGTTAAGGACCCTGAGAACATTGCAAGGTGGTCTGAGGATAAAGAAGAGCCGGGCGTTAATTACAAAAAAGTAAAAGATTGTTCAGCGTCTGAAAATCTTGCCGAAACATTAAAAGAACTAGGGGACCTCAAGCAGAAAATCGGAACGCTGGAAAGCAAGAAGAAAGAATTATCTGCTATGTTGATTAAACAACATGGAGGCGCTTTTAGTACCGGAACCGTTAGGGGTCACATGACTCATGCGCGAGGAAGGATAAACTATTCTAGGTTTGTGAAAGACCAAAAAATCGAAAGAGATATTCTTGAAGGTTATAGGTCGGAAGGAGACTCAAGAATCTACACCAAGTTGGTGGAGGAAAAAGAGTGATGAATGTTAATAATAAAAAGTCCATATCATCAAGGATTGATTTGACTGTGCATGAGAAGCTTGAGAAGGCTAGCAAAACTAAGGGGCACCGTTTTTGGGACCGCAAAGTTGCATACATGGTTAATAAAATTTTAGAAGAGTGGGCAAACAAGGAGAAAGTGTAACTATGGATAAGCCATTTGATAATACAAATAGAGGTTCTATTTGGAAAAACGAAAAGAAGGAAACTGAAAAGCATCCTGATTTTACTGGTACTGCAAACCTAGACGGAGTAGAAGTTTGGGTCTCAGCATGGAAGCGTAAACCCGGGGCAAGCGAAAAAGCGCCAGCTTTATCTTTTGCTTTTACAAGAAAAGATTCCGCCCCAGTACAAAAGCCCGTAGATAACACTCCGGGAGCAGTTAGCTCAGAAGACATTCCGTTTTAATCATGAGTGAAGTAAGAGCGGATGACGCAGGTCCAAACAGCATAATTATTAATGTAGATGGGGAGGCTAGGTCTTATGATTTAGACACCCTGTCTGATGAAGCTAAAAACAAAATAGCTGGCATGCAATTTTATAACAATACAATATCTCCTATTGTGGGAGAGATCGTTAGACTGCTTCAGATGGGAGCTGGTGTTAATCAGGGACAGCTACAAGCACTACTTCCTAAGAAGTATGATGTTGTTGTACAAGATGATGAAAATCCAGTAAAATCAAAAGCAGATAATAAAAACGGAGACATAATAGTACCGTCATAGTTATGAACGCGATTAAAGAAAAGAGCCTTCCTGAAACGGGCGGGCTCGCTTCTGTCTTAGGTGAGGCAAGCTTATCTTCGACCCCCTGTCGCGGCGTTTGCACCTCAACCCTTGGCGATGATAGATGTAAGTCATGCGGTAGATTCCAAAAAGAAATAACAAACTGGAATTTATATTCTGACATGGAAAAAAAACTTATTAATGTTAAGAATGCCAGTGAGGGCTACATAATTAGGCAGATGGAATCTCAGGAAAATAGATGGAGGGAGCTTCAAAAAATGAAAGACATAGACAACTTAAGCATTAGGGACGCTATTAAACAAGTTGTAAGCCTTGCCGGAACATCAGAAAGAGCAGTAGAACATGATAAAAAATGCATAGATTTATTGCTGTCAATTATTATTTCAGATCATAAGTTCAATGAACTATCAATTAAATCTTTGATAGATGAATCCACATACGAAGATATAAAATCTAAGTATCAATAATGCCCTCAGTTTTTGAGCAAGACCTTGCTACCGGAAAGGCTGTAGAAGAACTTGTTCTATCAATTATAAAAAAGAAATACCCGCTTGCAGTTATTATTGATGGCAAGTTTAAAGATTACGATATTTTTATCCCGGAGAATGGAAAAAAAGTAGAAGTGAAGGTTGATTATAAAACACATGAGACTGGCAACATGTTGGTTGAATTACAGATGTTTAATAAACCATCGGCATTACTTAGCACCAAAGCAGACTATTGGATTTTTTATACTG
>Ga0181389_1000173_pt1 | contig 25474 bp, 17 predicted proteins | sample 12SPOviralmetaG_FD_130121 | JGI IMG/M metagenome (GOLD analysis project Ga0181389, IMG submission 130121) | Marine viral communities from the oligotrophic San Pedro Time Series (SPOT) site, San Pedro Channel, CA, USA - 12 SPOT_SRF_2010-06-29 | ecosystem: Environmental > Aquatic > Marine > Strait...
ATAATATAAGAATGATAATGATAAATATTAACAGAACAGATGAAGAATGTTTTAATAGAGTTTATAGAGGTTTAAGAAGAAAGGATATTAAAAAATATAAAAATTTACCTATAAAAGAAATAAGATATATGGATAATCAATATAGAATTTATGACGCACGAAAGAATTGGGATAAAGTTAGAAAGTCATTTATGCGTTAGTGGCGAGTTTCTCTACCATCTCCTTACCGATTTCGTATCTATTCTTATACCTCTCGCATAGAAGTCTATATGTTTCTTCACCCTTATCTCGCCCATTCTCTATACCATTAGTAAGATTAATTCCCTCAATACATTCACCTTTCTCTATCATTTCACTTACCCTATCTATCTCTTCTCTCTCGTAAGCGGTCATCTTTTCGTGATACTTAATAAGGTTAGGCAAGTCATTATTATAAACGTAGCGATACGTTTTCTCTTTCCATATAGAATACTTCCTTTTTTTTGTAAAATCTTCCAGATTTCTTACCAAGTATCCCTTTTCAGTTTCACCAAGTAATTTATATTTCCTACCGCTACTACCAAAACGCTTTTCGTCTGGAACAAGTTTCGCAAGTTCGTTATAAAGTAAAGTCTGTGCTATTTGGGCGATATACCCTTCTACAGTCTTACGGAAATTTTCTTCTTTAGCAATGTTAGAAAGAACACTTGGTTTATGAATTTTAAAAGGCATAGTCTTTTGTTAATAAGATGATTTATATATGAAAAAATCCCAATCAATTTTCTTTTTTTTATGTCGTGTTTTTTGGGAAACTATTTACCACCAGTTAAGATGCTGGTGGCGGATACTCGTGATAGACCTTAACTAACCTCAATATCCACCCCCCATAGATGGTGGAAAATACTTACCAAAAAAACACGACATAAAAAAAAGAAAATTGATTGGGTGAAATCTAAAATATTTGTTAGAAAACAAATCTAAAGAAATCTCATATTATATATACAAGATGGAAACTAAATCACTTACATTACCAACTACTCATAGTTTTACCGACAAGACTGATAAAATACCTACTCATAAATGTAGAATTTATACCGCTGGAAAACTGGACTGCGTGGTATGTCTGGATAAAAAACCAGCAAAAAGTCATCGCTTCTGTCGTGTCTGTAAGGGTTCGGTGTGTGCTGGTTGTTATAGGAGTTTGTCTTCTAAACCAGACCATCAAGTAGATTATAATGGAATTGGCGATAAGAATAAAGTTAATATTAAATGCCCTATGTGTAGAACTCAAGGGGCTTTTGGGGAAAAGGGTAAAGATGCTACAAAAATCGTTATGACTTCTCACGACAATTGGAATAGTTGGAGAGTTAAACCTTATCTACACGATGAAAGACTACAGAGAGAATGGAAAGTTTTATTAAAATTTAACGAAAGACTTTATCTAAACTATAGAGATGAGGAAGCGATATTTAGAGAGGCAGAGAGAGAAAATCGCATTTTTTTGGAAAACGATGATGATTACCAAAGTAAGTTAGATGAACTTGTAGATTTAGGAGATGAAGAGTTAGAAATACAACACCAGATAGAAATATTAAGAAAGAAAAATAAGGAATTAGGCGATAGCATTTGGAAGAAAAAAGCAGAAATAGACTTTTATAAGACGGAAAAAACTAACCCATCTGGTAATAAGTTAAGTGCTAAGGGCGTAAGATATAGGAATTATGCTTTAAGTCTAAAAGTCCAACTATTATCTTTCATTAGGGATTATAAAGAATGGAATAGCGAAAAGGGACATATGAATAGGATAGAAAGGTCTTTACAACGAATTAAAAAAACGGTAAAGTGTAATTATCTTTTTAACTCGCCGATGAGTAATGATATTCGTGCTAAGGAACTTTATTTAATGCTTATAAAAAATTTTAATACATTTATGGAAGAAGGCGAGGGTGATGACTTAATACCGTGGGATTTAACTGATAGTGATATATCTAAATTTTTAGATAGATGTAATGTAGAAGGAACGCCAGAAATATTTAATTATGATATAGCACCATTACGAAAGGCGGAAGCAGAAGAGAGTATTGATAAATTTATAACTATTAGGGATAATATTATAAGTGGTATGGAGTATCCTTCCAGAATTATAGAAGAGAAGAAAGTAGGCGATTGTAGTATCGCAGAATTAGAAGCGATGTTAAAAGCAAAAAAAGGTGCTGGTGGAGGGTCTGCTTAATAATAGAATTTAATTTTTTTCTGTCGTCTCAACTCTCTCACTCAGCACCTTTTTTTTATGTGGTGGAAAATACTTACCAAAAAAAGGCGACATATATTTTATAAAATTGATTGATGGATTATATATATATAAATACAAATCTATTTAAAAACTTCTTGTATATATAATACAATAATGAGTAATATTAGAACAATCCACACAATCAAAAAAAAACAATCACCTATGAGAGGTCAATATAGGAAAGACAAGACTTACCGAAACACGATTAAGGATTGGTATTCTATAGCAGAAGTTAATAGCGATATAGGTGAGATTACAATAATGCCTACCGAAACTATTAAGTCTAAAGAAGGTGTTAAAGCAATTACCGACGATGAAGGTAATGTCTTACACTATGGGGCATTAACTCAAATAGATAGACCAGCATATCAGCGATGGTCTAACGATAAGATGGATTTATGGCGTAAGGCGACTTCGGCACGACCAGCCTTGATAGAGCAAGGCGATTATGGTTTGGCGATAAATATTAGCGGTGGTGTTGGTGTTCTTGACTTTGATTGTGAGAAAGCGTGGAATTGGTTTAATGATACTTTTGATATAGACCTTAGTAAATATTTCGTCCATAGTAATATCAGTAGCGACCATAATTGTGGTTGTGAGAGTGAAAGTGAAAAGACATATCATTTATATTTTAAAAAGACCGAGTGGTTTAATGTCCCAGTTGGTCGTGTGATAAGGTGTATCGGTGATAAACCAGAACCAGTAATAGACTTTTTACAACAAACTTCTACTGGGACACCGCAAGTAGTTAAAATACCAAGCGGTCAAGACGATAGAAAGATAGAACATAGACCAGAAGATTTAAAATTTATTCCTCTACCAGCATTAGTTATACATCATTTTAAAACTAATTGGAAACGAGATATTAAAGAAGAAAGACATAAAAAAAGAAATTATAAATATGTAGAACTTGTTAAGTCTATTCCTCACGAGAACTTAGATGATGAAGGTGGTAAGACTATTAGAAGTCTATACCGAGAACTCTACTTAAATAATGTAGATGTTTTCGTAATACAAGAAGTAGCATTAACGCATCTAAAAGATGTGGATTATGTTAAATATAAAAAGACTGGTGGTGAATATTCCATAGATGAAACGAAAGAATGGATACAATCACTATGCGATAGTTGTGATGCCGATGAAGAAAGAACAGATTACACAATAAATAGATTGTGTAAGGAATATGCTTTAGATGATTTTAATAAAATACAAAATAAATGGTTAAGGTCTTACGGTAGTCGCTTTGATACGGACTATATCAAAGATGTATCTTACTATATCGGTGATGCTGGTGAAAGAGCAAAACTTATCAAAAAATATTATAATCACTTTATCTTCACGACAACTGGTATATCTAAAAATCGTATTTATTATAGAGAATACGACATAGACGGTAATATAAGCAATATCGGTCATTACCAAAACAAAGAAGACTTTACCGATTATTGTGGTATTTCGGTAATGCTTCCAGAGGGAACAAAAGAGAAATGTTATAATTCCGCTAAATGGTGGTTTGACGGCAAATATAACTCTTATCATAAAACTATATTTAAACCTCACGGCATTCTACACGATAAAGCAAAAGAAGACAAAAAAATATTTAATGTGTTTAAAGGTTTTAAAATGAAGTATTTAAAACATTACAAGGGTGATGCTAAAAGTGATAAGGCTGGAGACCTTATCAATAGACACTTACGAGAAGTTTTATGCTGGGATAATAAAACCGATGGCGGTGTTGATGAGATTTTCTACAACTTTGTTAGAGGTTGGTTATATAAATCGTTGTGTAAGGGTGATAGGACTGGTGTAGCGTTAGTATTTTACTCTGCCGAAAAAGGGACTGGTAAATCGTTATTCACTAACGGATATATGAAACATTGTATCGGTGAGACTTATTCTAACTTAGTCAATAACTTTAATAAAATGATGAAAGACCAATTTACCGATTACTTTGAGGACTTATGCCTTATGGTTGTAGAAGAGATGCCTAACAATTCGCATAAAAGTCAAGAAGCGTGGGAATTTATGAAATCCGTTATAGAAACCGATGTTATGGCGTGTAGAAAATTCCAAACTGCTCCAGATAAAATGAATGTGTTTTTTAATATGTTAATCTTAACGAATAATATTTATTCCGTTTGTAAGGAATTTTTTGATAGGCGAGGTGCTGGTAATCGTGTGTCTAATAAGTATCGTGGTAATGATGACTACTTCACACCAGTAGCGAAAGCGATGGATAGTTATGATGCTTGGGAAAATTTCATTCATCGGTATATTATCGCCGATTATCATTCATTTAGTCATATCAAAGTTATAAATAACTCTACATTCTTACCAAAAACGAATTATCGTCAAACTATTATGCGTAGAGGTAATGATAATGTCTTATACTTTCTAAAAGAAGTGTTAGAAAATATGACTGATTATGAAAATGAAGAAGACCCTTTCGGTCATCAAATAGGTCAGCGTATTTTTATAAAAGACTTGTTTGACCTCTACAAATTTTATAAATCATCAAATAATATAGAAAGTTGTATCATTACCAATCAAGAGCAATTTAAAGAAAAACTTACAACACGATATAATATTGAGTTTGTTAAGATAAGTCAAAAACAAAATCCAACACCTATAGGCAATACTGAGGGTAAGAATATTATATCTACAAAAAGATTTAATAGAGGCGAGGCGATAGTTATTACCGCAGAATTTATTAAATCATTACAAGAACTCATTAGAGATAATACTATACAGACCGAAGATATTATTTTAGAAACAGAAGCAGAGATAGAAGATAAGAGAGTTAATCTTTCTATAAATAATAGTTTAAATTTTATAGAATAAAACTATTTAAGGTTATTGTATCATATATATATAGTGCTAATAATGACTATTCGTCGTAAAAATAATTCTATCTCTTACGAATTAGAAGCAACATTACATAATGAAATTAAATATTTTAATGGAATAAATAATTTAGAGCAACTCGCTTCAGTAATTAACTCTAATTTTTTTTCTAACTTACCAGTAGTCAGTAGAGCGATGCTGTCTAACTGGATTTATTACCCAAATAGACCCAGACGAAGTTTTGGGGATTGTTTTAAGATTAACAAGGTTAAGGCTTCCCTTTAGCACCTCCGCCAGTTTTTTCGTGAGGGTCTGGTTTAGGTTTTAACACTAATTTTTTTCTTTGTGTTGTTCCGCCTTCACTATGTCTTCTTCCAGTAAGTCTTTGGACTGGACGAATATGTCTATCTTCACCGAGCGAACTATGTGGTGTTCTATGTGGTGCTAATGCGTCATAATCTTTCGGTCTTTCTTTTCCATTTTTATAATTTTGTTCTGTCCCTCTATGGGTGTGTCTTACCTCCATTTGTAATTTTCTTTTACCACTTGTTCTTCTATCATTTTCTCTTTTTAACGACCTTTCTGCTTCTGGGTTTAATCGTTGTCTTCCATCGGTAGGGTCTTGTGCGTTATAAAATGGGACTGTGCTATAACTCCTTAACATTTGTGGAGTCCAAGTTCTTAAGTCATAAGGGTTCATTCCGTCCCAAAATGATGGTGCTACTTGGACTTTCCTTAAACTTATTGGGTCGTTAGGTCTTGTTCTACTTATTCTCATTCTTAAACTTTCTCTCATCGGAACTCTTAACGGTTGTCTTAAATTAACTGGTTGTGATTCTGCTGTAGCGGTAGTCTCTTCGCTTCTCGTTCTTCTTTGACCCCCACCAGTCGCTACGCTAAACACATCATCATCGTCCGCTGTTTCTTGCTGTGGTTGCCTTCTTCTTGCTATAAAATCTCTAAAATCTTCTACATCGCCACCACCAGAAAAATCTGGTGGTTCATCTCTATCTGTTGGGACAGAAGCACCACCCCCACCGCCTTTTGCTCTTAATTCATTTTCTCTTGCTAATTGTTCCCCACTTACATATCCGCCTTTTCTAAATTCTTCTTCTTCTTTAAGTGTATCGCTATATTCATTTTGTCTTATAGGGTCTTCTGGTTCATCTGCGATAGGTTCTTCTAATCCTTCTATTTGTAATTGGTTTTGATTTGGGACATTAATTTGGTCGGCAGTAGCACCCCCACCCCCACCGTTAATCATCGCCATTCTTCTATGTATTGGAACTCTACTAATATATCTACCCATTTGAGTTTGTAGCGATAAAATTTCCGTTGCCGAATTCTGCGTTGGTCTTAACACGGCATCTACTAAATTCTGTCTTAACACATTTAATCCAACACCGCCATCATTTCCACTCGCCATTCCTACAGCACTACCTAATCCAGAGGTGCTATAGTTTATTCCCATATTTCCGCTTAACTGTTCCATCACGGCATAATCTAACGATTGTTGTAAGGATATAGGTGGGACATCTGGTTCTACTATTGTTTGTGGTCGCACGATAGTATAGATAATACTTGAGTTATAATCTAAACCGATAGGGTCTTCTAACGTCGGTGTTTTAATTTCAGTTTTTATGCTGGTTATTGTGCGGTCTTGCTTAACATAAAATTCTACTGGCGATTGGAATGAAAAGAAAAAGTCATTATTTTCGTAATTTTTACTTAAAATGCCGATACACTTTAACGGCGAACCATCATTAGCAGAACCAATAAATTCATTTTTATCTATTATATCGCTCATTATCAAAAAATAACCGATATTTGTTTTTTTCGGTAGTTCGTCTGCTTGTAAGGCATTACTATCTACTTCTACTTCATAATTAGGAAATTTCACATCATCTATATTTAACGATGTCGGTTGTTTTCCCCCATTTGCTAAAGTAGTTTCATATAAAACCGATGGCGGTGTAGATTGATTGCCGACTAAAGAATTAGATAAATGACTATTTATTTCTGTTAGTTTAGGACTATCGCCAGTAAGAGTGCCGTTATAGTCTGTCGCCTTTGACCCACCGATAGTTGCTTTCGTGTAATCGCTTGATAGATATTCTGCTACAACAGCATCACTCGCATTACCTAAAGGAAAAAGATAATTTGTCCTATAGTCTGGGGCATTCACGATAGACATTAACGATGCTGTTTGAGTGTAGGGTCTGCTTTGGGCTATATCATAATCACTTGCGGTAGTTCCTATCGGTTTATATACGGAAGTCATAGACATTTGGGAACATTCTGGGTCGTCTATTTCGCCTTTGTAGCGATTTATCCAAGTATCACTAAATCCCAATTTATTCATAAAATTTCGTCCAATATTACTATCAGTTATTTCAGTTTCTAATGGGTTTTTATAATTAGGATTTCTTCTATTATTAATTGACCCAAAAGCAACATTTCTATTATTACAAACCCAATTGACTACATTTATCCCTCCCACTCTATCCCAATTATCATATCCGTTAATGCTTTGCGTCCATATTTTAGCAACAATATTACCGCCTTGTGTGCCTCCGCTTTGGGGGTCTGCTTTAAATTCGCTGTATAAGGGTTGATGAAAAAATTTCCACTCAAATCGTGAGACATCGGTATTATAATTTAGTTGAGCGTTATTACTACCGCAATAAGTGCTTCCAAACGTTTCGGTTTTATTATAGCGTTGTTTCGTATCGTTAATAAAATTTCTAAAATTAGTTTGAGGGTCTTGATAAAGTGTTTGGACTTGATTTTCTACAGTCATAGACACATTATAACCAGCAACACCACAACTATCAGTAGAAGGCAAGGTATTTACTATACTTTGATTATTAGGTGGAAAGACCGCATATTCACCACTTTTCGGTAAGTTAAATAAATTATCCTTTAAATCATTAGCACTATCCCAAGTTAAATCTATTCCTTTTAACGCCCCACCGCAATACTGATAAGCATAAATGCCGTTATTAATTATCTCGGTAGGCATATCTAAAAAGAAACAAAAATCGCCTTGATGATACACCCCTTCTATCATACCAGTTTTAGGGTCAAATCTATTTATATCAGTTGTAGCACTTCCTTGGGTCTGTTCCTTACTGGGACTATGAATTACTCTAAATACCGAATTTAACGGATATTTACCAGCGGTATTTAAAAATTGTCCGTTTGGTAATCTTCCCCCATCTCTCCCACCTTGACTATCTGTTGGGTCGTGTATCCAAGTTTTATAAAGGTCTATCGGTTTATGTAATTCATCGGTAATAAAATTAGCAACATCGGTAGGACTAAAATAATTTTTATCACTTGGTAAGACTAAATCCACATAATCATAATGAGGCAACCAACTCATATTTCCAGTATGACTAACGTTTGTTATTCTATTGTTAATGTCTGTGCTTCTTGCTGGACCGTTAAGTCTTATATTATCTGTATGTAATCGCATCATATTATCGGTCATTCGTATAATGTTAGTCGCTTCCTCTTTATAGGGCATATTGGGATATTTACATAAATAAAAATCACTACCACAAGCCTTACCGTATCGCTGATTTTGACCTAAACTATTATCGCCAACATCACCAAAATTATCTTTATAGTATCCAGAGGAAGTCGCATTTCTAAATCCAATCGGCATCAGTTCTCTTCCTAAATGGTCTATTTTGATACGGTGTTCGGCATTCGCATATCCGTTAAGTATCTCAAAATAATGCCCCTTGTTCTGTATTAAGTCTTTATGAGTAGCAAGAGATAATGGACTATAATAATTATTAGCACTATTAGCAGTTATATCCGCTGGAAAAGCGTTATTATGTTCTGTTCCGTTAAATGTTTTTTTCCCAGTCCCCTCTATATCTCGTTCTACTATCATAAATGCTGGACTTTTCACCTTAACGACATTTCCATCGCCTACTGAAACACAATTTATCGTTAAACTATTATTAACGACTGTCCCACCACCATTTAAAGAACCAGCATCGTGCGAATTGCTTATTGTATTAATTTTTGTCGGTAAAATTTGGATATACATTATTTCAGTTTCACCTACATTATTCGTAAATCTCGCATAAGTCATCGTAGGGAATTGCGACATTACATTACTAAAATCATATATACCACTATCCAAAACATCTTCACTTAAATATTCTGGAACACTAAATCTTAACCTATCAGCAGTTTCATAACCATACCATAATCCAGAACTATCATTAACCGTTCCACCGTGAGTATAATACGAAGAAGGCAACCCTTTAGCACCTACCACGTAATTATGAACCCCTTGTATCATATCATTCGTTTTATTCCCTTGCGTAGTAGGCAACTGAACTGGAAACGGTGTTATACCAGACCATTCGTTAATATTATCTATATCGTGAGCAAAATAGAAAAATGTGCCGTGTCCCAACTGGTTCTTAACATAAATATCAGTATTAGGGTTAAGAGTATCGCTTTGTAGGCATACGATAGTATCTACTTCTCCGTCTTGAGTTTGGTTAGCATTTATATATCCACCAGCATCAGCAACATTATCAAAACCATTATAATTAACGTTAGGACAATTTGGAATTGCGTGAGTGTTAGGTGCTTTACAAAAAAAGTCCTCGCCTTGATTATGACTACCCATTCTTGTAGCGGTAGAGTAATTGGTGGAATTATAACTCACCAATTTATTATCCTTAACCCACTCTGTCGGCAACCTTGACCCAGCATAATTATATTGAGAGTTAGATTTTATCCAATATTGGTCTGGGTCGTTATTACCTAACTGGTCTATATCTAATTCTATTCCATTTTTAGAAAGTGTCTTTAAATTATAATTATGGATTACAATTGTATTAACCCTTGCCGTATCTGCCCCACCTTGTTCGTTTAAAACGGTCGGTAATCCAATAGCACTATCAAAGTGTAGTTCGCTTGTAGTCGTATCGTTTAAATTTTCTTCTATTAAATCCATTTGGAAAGCGGTATGTCTATTCGCTTCTGCTTCGCTTGTTTGGGCTATTTTGGGGGCATAGCGATAAGGTCTGCTACAAAAAAACATTTTCTCTTCCAATTTCCCTTTATTTTGAGTATCATTTTCTATATCATTAATAGGGAAAGCATTATTCCACGCTATTCCTTGTTTATTTCTATAAGAAAAATTTTCTGTAGAACCATCTACCGACCCCTTTTGTATCCTTACTAATTCATTATTCGCACCCATATACCAAGTTCTCATTTGTGTCTGGAACGGCGATGATACAAAATCATTAAATTTTAACCAAGCATCACCAAACCCTAATGCTGGTATTCCATCAGCATTTTCGGTGTTAGGATTAGTAAAACAAACCGATATACCCCTTTCACACTGAACTTCCATAAATGGTAAGGTATTCATAAAATCATCGGTAAAATTCAGTAAGGTAGGTTCTACAAATGGAACAAAATTTTCTGCCCCATCGTTTCCACTATTATTAGCGTTAATGTTTATCCTAACAACTTTCATCATCATACCTAACGGATTAACGAAACTACTATCGTTAAACTTTGGGTTATTACCATTAACCGCTGGTGGAACATTTCCAAATTGGTCGTATCTATCTACATCATTTCCGTTAATAGTTATTCCTTCATTTTTAGAAGCATAACCACTACAGTAGAAAGCAGAAGACCCCCCTACATTCATTCTTACACCAGTTCCACTGTGATAATGGACTAACTCTCTACTATTTATTCCCATCACATTATCCATATTCTTAAATTGTATATATTCACCTACTCTTAAACTATCCAAAAAAGAGTAAGATGCTCTAATTGTTAAACCATAAGGGTCGCCATTTCCTATGTCTGGTCTTGCCCCATCGTTAGGATTACCCCAAGCAAAATAAATTCGCATCGTAGCATTATCGCTACATTTTCCTATTTTAGACATAGGGGTTGATACATACCAAAACCTTAAATATGGCGACTGAACCCCAAAAAAGGCGTTGGGTGCTTCTACTGGTGGATTAGCACCAGCAAGAGTGCGACTTGATGAAAATTGTGTTTCTTTAACATAAATTATCGGTTCTCTTATTAACCCAGCAATATAGTTGTCTTCTGCCTTATCGTCTATAAATGATTGTCCGTCCTTGTATCCCCAAAAACTCTCTTTTTTAGTGGAATAAAAAGGCTCTGCCGATAAAGGTGTCGTAAATGCTGGAAAAGTTGCTGGTGCTGGGTTTCCGTAGTCTGCTGGAACTGAAAAGGTTTTCATTAAGCGGTGTAGTTTCATAGGTTTATAGTTCGCTGGATAGCAATTAGCAAAAACAGTCGGTTTATCGGCGTGAGGGTCAGTTTTCGTAGCGGTTGATTTTTTTTGTAAGACGTAGGGGTCGCCTTCCATCGGAAGACCCTTATAATTATATTGTGGTCGTTTTTGGTTGGTATTATCATTCGTAGCATAATACTCAAAAAGCACTCTCGTTGAGTTGTTCGTATTATCAAATTGTAATAAATCACCGCTTCCCCTTGACGAAAGAAAGGCGGAATTCACCGATACGACATCACCTTTTTTTAATTTGATAGGGGGGAAAGAATTAGTCCAAGCGTTAGTTCTTTCGCTATCACCGTCTTGTTGTGCTAAGGTCTTATTACATTCTACAACGAAGGTCTGGGGCGGTTCTTCTTGGGGTTGTGCTAAACCGACTTGGAAAGCATTTTGGTCGTTTTGTAATGCCTTAATCTCTTCTGCTTCATTCATTATTATTAACTTACATAAAAATTTCGTTAATTTAATTTATATACATATTATAATGTTTGTGTTAATTGTGTGTTGTATCTGTGTAGTCTGTGTATTTAGAGGTTCGTTAAGCATTAACGCTAATAGCGATAAGAAAGTCATATAGATAACACCTATCGCTATATATATGCGATAAGATGTCCCCATCGTTAATATATAACGAAAAAATTATGCGATAAGAAAGTGCTAAGGTTAGCATCTAACGATGTGATTTTGCCTTGTTAAGTCTCAAAATCGTTAGTGATAAAGTCTATCCACCCTAAAAAGGGGAAAAAGGTGCTCTGTGGGGTCTCTCAACTCTGGAAAAAAAACTTTTTTCTGTCATCTCAACTCTCTCACTCAGCACCTTTTTTGACTATTGAGAATTTTGAGATTAAAAACGCAGAATATTTTATTTAGATATAATATAAATGTTTGCTTGTCCGTTATGTAATGATTGGTTGTATGTTGCGTCGTTATGTCCTAAGTGTGAGGAAACGAAAAAAATAGTAGCGTGTTATGGTATTGATAAAGTCAATACCGCTTTAACTTCTTTTTTTTTAAGAGAAGACGATAAAATAAATAATAAAGTAAAAAATGAAATAATAACAAGGTCTAAAAAGCATAAAGGCGTAAAAGGATTAGATGGAAGTTATGATGAAAAAAAATCAACTAAATTATAGCAAAAATCTACTTAAAGATTTAATGTATCTATAATATATGAGTTGGGTAGATTTAAGAATACATAAAAAGTTAGATTACGCTGAAGAGTTATTTAGAATAATGGACTACGAGTATAGTGGTGTAGGCGGTGGGGAAGATAAGGATTTCTGGATACAACAGATAAAAAAAATGGAAGTAGAATATACATTATCGGTAGAATACGAGAATGTAGAATATGAAGAAGTATTTATATTAATGGCGGAAGACCTTAACCATTTTGAGAGAATAGAATATCCTATCAATACTGAAGAATATGTTGCGTTATGGAATATTGTTAATACATTAACATCACCAGAACACCCTTACAATTCTACCAATTAACTTTTCTACTCCAGTAATTAGCGGAATTCTTATCGTTTTTTGTTAGTTTGCCTTCTTTATTTCTTATGCCTCCGCTTCTTGCGAGGTATGATTTTTGCTGTGCTTTAGATGCTCCGCTTTTGCCGTCAGTCATAGAACTATCGCCAAAATGGATTAATCTTTTTTTACCGTCTTTCATTACATAGACCATACCTTTTTTACCTTTTCTGGTAGATTTCATCGGTTTATATAGCGGTTTCGCTTTAGTCTTATCCATATATATTATCATATATATTTATGCTAATCTCCAACCATCGGTGGGGTGTTTATAATATATACTTCGTGGTCCGCCTCCATATCTCGGCATAAACTCCCATTTATCGCTCGGTATATCCATTAAAGGGTGTTTTTCCATTCTTGATGTTCCATAACCACTCATAAAATCTGTTTTAATTGAGCGGTAATCCTTATCTATTCCGTGTGTCTGTTCTAACTCTGTAAGTTTTCCTTTTAACTTCTTTTCTTTATCAACATAAGGATTTTTCTTTATTGGGTTTGCTTTTAATTTTGCGTTATTTCTCGCAACCATAGCATTTATTTCCGCCATCGTTTTCTTTTTAGGTTTCGCTTTCGCTTCATCTTTCGCTTGTTTCGCTTTACTTTGTTTTTTAAACTCTTCTTTTTCTGCTTTAGTCATTTTACTTAACGGTTTTTTAGTGAATCTACTAACTAATACTTTTTTCTTTTTCTTTACTGGTTTGCTTGATTTAGAATGAGTTTTACCAGTCATCTCTGTTCCGTCCGCCATTTTGTGAGTTGCCTTACCTTTAGGTTTTGTCTTTTCTTTAGCGTATATCGCTTTCATCATTTTTGCTTTTTTATCTTTGCTTTCGTGAGGCATTTTATATAATTAATCTACATTTTTTTCTTAACCTTTTTCGGCAGAACCTTTATCTTACCATTTTCAGTTCGTGCGTATCTATTTTTCATATCTTCCTTACTTGGTATTAACGTCCCTTTATAACGCTTACCTCTCCATAACCAACTAACACTTCTTCCCTTTTTTTTATCCATTATTATATTTAATTATAATATTTCTCAACGTTTTCCTTATACCACCTTTTATGATATTGATATTCTACATCAATCTTTTCATCTTTTTTAAATGCTCTAACACTTCCATACTCTCCAAAACCAAGTTTATAGTTTTTATTTAAATATTGCTTTGTTTTAGGGTCAAATTTAAATTTAATATTACCACCTCTTACTAATTTACCCTTAGCGAAAGGGTCTCTAAATTTATCAGCGGTAAGGTATAACGGCACTTCCTTTGGTATTGGTAATACTTCTGTTTTTCGTGGTCTTCCCATTTTTTTATAATCTTTTGGGTCTTTTTTTACATAATCGGTTCTAACTCTTTTAGGGTTTTTTATTCCGTGTAATTCGTTATATCTTCTACTACCTTCCTTCATTCTACCTTTAGGTTTTGGTAAGGCTTCTGGCGTTGCCCCTTCGGCAGAAGTAGGTTTAGGTTTAGATTTTGCTTTAGGTCTTGGTTTTCTTGTATATTCTACTGGATTAACTGCTTGACTGGTAGGGTCTGCGTTATATGTATCTTGTGGCGGATATACTCCAGAAAATTTTTTTTTTCCATCTATTTTTGCTCGTCTATGTCTTTCTCGTAGGTCTTCTCTTGCTTCACTCCTACGAAAACCACCACCAGCACTATAAGTTTCTTTTGGTATGAGTTTAGGTATAACTTGTTTTTCTAACGTTTTTGGTTGGTTTATCGCTCTTGGTTTGTCCGCCAACGTTAGGTGTTTCATTTTATCAATAACAGAGATACCAGCTGGTTTATAATCAGCACGATTTACACTATCGTAAAAATCGTGTAATTGTTCTTCATAATAAAGTTGTGATTTTGTTGGTTTTGTTTCTACATCGCTATAATCTGTTTGTTGTTTCGCTGGTAGTTTTCCTTTAGCACGACCAGTAGGATATTGACTTTGTCTTTCTATAATTGACTGTTTAGCACCACCGCCACCACTAAAACCACTTACGCCACTTAAAATAGTTCCGTGTCTATCAGTTTTCATAAGTTTATTGTAAAGCGTCATATCTGGTGGTTTAAGCTTTGACTCGTCTATCTTAATTGCTACGCCATCTTGACGTATCCAACCCTTTTTATAATAACTACCGTCTTTTTGTTTCTTAAAAACTATCACATTACCATCTTTATCCTTAACTTTTTTTATATCACCGTTAGCAGTTTTCGCCATTTTTTCAGCGATACCTTTACCTTCTATCTCTCCAAAAAAATTACTTACTTTTGCTTTAGTGATGTCTTCTTCTTGATTTACAAAAAAACTACCAAAATTGTCTTTTACTATTTTTGCGTTATTCTTTGCGACCATAGCATCTATCTCTGCCTTTGTTTTTTTTGGTTTAGGTTTAGGTTTAGGTTTAGGCACTACCTTTATCTTTTTCTTAATTGCTACACCATCTTTCACTTTCCAACCAGCCTTCCTATATATACCGTCTTTTTCTCTTGTAAAAACTATTACATTACCATCTTTATCCTTAACTTTTTTAACTACAATTAACGGTTTTTTCTTTTTTCCACCACTTTCCTTTTTAGGCATTACAATATACTAATATTTTTTTTTTGAGATTGGATTGTAGGAGTGCGTTTCCTTCTTTTCTATAATGCTTCCCTCTTCATACTCTTTAATTGTATTACAACCACTTTCACACTTACTACCACAACAAAACCCTAACTTACACGATAGGGTCTTAAGAAAATTTAAAATAAGTTTAACAATTTTTATCATTTATAATAAGGCAAGAAAATTACATATCCATAACGGTAATTTGTCCGTTCTTAAGGTTCATCATTTTAAGGTATTCCACCCAAATAAAGGCAGTTCCATCAACTTGTGAGGTTAAGGCATCACCAGCAGTTCCATCATAGTTAAGGTTTAAAATGACTGGGGTGCTTCCAATTCGCATAGCGTTAAGGGGGCTTTCTGCTCCATCTTTATATTTAGCGAGATTAATAGCAAGATAGTTCTTACGACCACACACTTGGTCTTTAATATTAGGCATAACAACACCAGTAGGGTTATTTAAGGATACTGAAGAGGTAGCACCTAACTCGGACATATCAATAGTAGGACTATTCACAGCGTTAGTAGCACCGCCCATATTTATAAGGTTAGCGTTCTGGAATGCTAAATTATTGTTAGCAACCCATATATCATCATTCGCTACTCTTTGGTCTTGTTTCCCAGCATTTCTTATACCGAAAGTAGAAGGGGGGCAAGTAAATTGTTTTTCACCAGTCTGCTGTAAATAGTTAAACTCTTCGGCACGATTATCAACATCTCTATCGTAAATCATTAAATCATTAACCCTTATGTTCCATTTTTGATTTGGTAATAAATCACTTCGGCATTCACCATAAACACCTCGTTTATCAGTAGCATTTTGTGCGACATTCATTACCTTCGCTACAAAGATTTTCTGGACGGCACGACCAGTCATACCCATCGCAATATCCAATTTAGCAGAAGCACCAGCACCGACAGCGTTTAATGTTTTTCTTACTAACGCTACTTCTCTAAAAGGCATATTTATACCATTACCATCGCCCCATATAGCATTACGGACTTGTGCTTGGACTTCAGCGTTATATGTTAAGAAATCAAGAATTAATCTTGGGTCTTCGCATCTTAATTGTCGCCATTCTGGGTTAGTGCCTAAACCAGCATTAGCACCGTTCGCTTGGGCGTTAGTTCCAACATAAACAGCATTATAATATTTATTATCACTCCAGTCAATCTCAATCATAATTTTTCCCTCAATATTGTTAGTATCTAACTGTGCGTCCTTAAGAACTGCGAAAAGTTGGTGAAGTTTAAGCGATGCCTCAACTTCGTAGTGATGACCCTTAACGGCAAGTTTCGGTCCAAGTTCCTTATCGTTCGGTGTTCTCATTACTTTAGCACCAGCGAATTCTATTTGTCCGTCTTTATTACGGATTTCATTATTAGCATAACTAAAATAATCATTCACTTCAGTCTTAACTTCTTGTGGGACATAATCATTCTTAATCGCTAAATATTTACCGACTTCATTTAATTCACTAATAATTTTACCATTAACATATAATCTCGCTCTCTTAATAGTATCGTATAAACCGATATTTAAAAGCGGTAAGGCAGTGAAAGCGTCGCCTTGTAAGTTATTTACTTTTCCATCGCAATAAACTTTCCAGATTAAAACACTATCACTATCTAAAATATTTTTATGTGGGATTTCCCAGCGAGTAATTCTCTGCGAATGACTTAACGGTTCTAAAATTTCACTATGTATTTCTAAAGTTTGGTCTTCATTATTTGTAGCATTTAAAAGTGTTTGAGGCAATAACGACATTTTATTAATATAATGTTAGAAAATAAAAATAAAAAAAAGACTTTAAACACTAAATCCAACATAATCAAATTCACAAGTAATTCCGCTACCAGCATTATTGTAAATTTTAATAAAATTTGTCGGCATCTCCACCTTACCACTAAAATGGGTTTCCGCAACTCCTCCTATTTCTAAACTATCTCTTGTTAATGTGCCTATTTTATAGTAAGAACCGCTTGATGTCGTGCTTCCCAAAATATCTAAAGACGCTGGACCTAACCCAACAATTTTACCGAAAATCCTTACCTCTCTAAATAAAGAACAATCTAAAGCAGAAGAATAAGTATCATCTCCTATTGCGGTTGAGGTCGCTAACCATTCTCCAGTTGTTTTTACTGCTGATGATTTACTATTAACTGATAAAGCACCAGCACTATCGCATAATAAAAAAACCCCAGTTGCGTTATTATTTATATCTGTTCTACACCTTAACATAGAAGCAACAGAAGAACCACTAAAAGAAGCGTGGTCTCCATTTGTTATATTAGAAGGTTTCATAACCACATCACTCACTAAAAAAGCAGAAACATTACCGCTATTATCCGTTTTCATTTGTTTATTTGCTCCATCATCACCAATTCCCATACATTTTGCTTGTTGATTTCCGTTAGTCTGTATCGCTGATGTTGCTAAAGTGCCTAACGTTGTATTTATAGTATCTTGTTTAGCGTGTGTTGCTAAAAGAGCAACTGCTGGTCCTAACGCTGTTCCACTCCCATTACCATTAGACCATTGACTTCTAAATTGATTGTTAATAGTGCCTAACGTTGTATTTATAGTTGTTTGATTACCACTTGTAGATGCTCCAGTTGGTAAGACACTACCAGTTATGACTACGTTATCGGTGTCGCATTTAGTAAATTCTTCAGCAATAATATTTAAAGTGCTTTCGGTTGCTAAATCACCTAAAGTTGTATTTATTGTATCTTGTTTAGCGTGGGTTGCTAAAGTGCCTAACGTTGTATTTAAAGTATCTTGTTTAGCGTGGGTTGCTAAACTGCCTAACGTTGTATTTAAAGTATCTTGTTTAGCGTGAGTTGCTAAAGTGCTAATATCTACCACTCCCCCAGCAGTTAAGGTAGTATTTATTGTATCTAATTTGCCTTCCACCCCATCAGTATAAGTCTTTAAATCTGCTAATTGACCTTCCACCCCATCAAGATGACCGATAATTGTTTCCTCGTTTTTATGACTATGTAAGTGTGCTTGTATAAATCCGTGCGACGACATTATTATTAATATAATGTTAGAAATTAAAAATAAAAAATTTACTCTATTGACTGAATGCGTTGGTTAGGTTGGACTACAAGAGTATTTTTGTTTAAGAAAAAGGTAAAGACACCGAAAGGCTTTGCGACATTATCCGCTGGGTCTTGTAAGGTGCTTTCTATTTCGGTAGAGATAGTCCCACCGCTTAAGTCTATGCCTTGACCGCTAATTTCGTCAAAAGAGACACCTAAAAAGTAATTGTTTTGCTGTCTTTGACTTAAGTTCTGCGATGTTAAATGAGTATGCTTAACATCTTTATAATTATCAAAAGACGAAAAGGAATTGACTAAAATTTGTGGGTTTTTCTCATTACATACCTCTAACGCTGGGGCAAGGTCGCCTCTTTCGGTAATTATTTGGTATTCGTTAGGGAAGCGTTGTCCGTTTCTGTGGAAGGTTAATCTCTTAACACCTACATTCCAACCAGAAAAAGCATTAGCACCATAAGCATTACCAGCGTCCGCTTGTTGTGCGAAATTGTTAAGATATTTAACTGGGACGAATTTTTGTGCCATCGCTAAACAACCCCTTAAACCAACTTTATTTGTAATAGTAGCGTTAGTAGATTGTGCGACATTATAGAGTGAAGACCAAGTCAAAAACTCTAAAGTGGAAGGATTAACACCACTCATCATTTGATTAGCAGATTTATATAATAACGGTGCGTTAAGGATTACGTTGCTAATCTGGTATGACGTGTTCGCCCCAGCGTTAAAGAAAACATTACTGTCTGGTGCTAAAGTAATTTCTAATTCTAATCCGCCCAAAAGCCTTAAGTCTAAATTGTTTGACTGAAACATACCAGCGTATAATTGGATAGAACAATCCATACCAGTATTTATATTAGTGTTAGACCCATTCGCCCCACACTGGATATATTTACGCTGAAGTGTCTTAACATTTAAATTATTTGCGACAACATCTTCTTCACTTTGTCCTAACTCTTGTCTATTAAGAATACCTTGACCTACGCATAATTGTTCGTGATTGCGTTGAGTTGCTAAATCTCTTGTTGATGCTAAAGTTGGGTGAGCGATAGATACTAACTGATTGTAATTGTGTATCTGTTCGCAAATTGAGGTGGCGTATCGTCTTGAGGATATAGTTAAAGTTTGGATTATACTTTGGACTCCAATTCTGGGGTCAATAGAAGTATGTAATGTATTATCAACATTAGTATTAGGTGAAGCGGAACTATCTTGTATCGCTTTAATTGTAAATTGTAATCTTGTTTCTGGGGCAAGTAAAAAAGCATCTTGTTCTGCGATAGAAAATCTTATTACTGGATTTCCCTTACTAAAAGAAAAAATGCCGTCGCCAGATGAATTTGACGGTGTGATTTTAGTATAACGTTTTATTTGCGTAGCAATCCTATCATTAACACTCATTTTGTTAATATAATATTAGAAAATAAAAATGAAATTTAATACATAACTGATACACCTTGAGGCGTAATATTTAATCTGCGGATATGCGAACAATAATTAAAGAATTGTTTAGCACCTACCACTACATTAGCACCTTCTCGTTTATCTTGCGATAAATAATCTAAATAAACTCTCGCACCTTTCATCGTTAATGGAATAGAACCACCATAACTACTTAATGCTCTACCTATAATAAAATTATTTCTGTGTTTTCTTAAAGATTTAACATCACACCCAGCAGACCTTAAGGCTTTTTCTAATTCCGTTAATTGTTCTTGAGCGACGTTGTGCTGATAAGTTGATAAATTGGAGCAATCAACTGGTCTAACTGGTTGTCTATTTTCGCCGATTTGGAACTGATATTCGTGTAAATCATTATAATTACCGTCAAATTTATAAGGTGCTGTTAAATAATTATTTCCGCCTAACGCTTGTGTTCCATCTACACCAATACATAAAATACTTCTTGCTCTACTCGCATAACAAGGAATTTCCAAAGTAGCGGAATTAATACCAGCATAAGTATTTGCTTTATAACAAGTATAGGTAGGAATATCAATAGAATACCCTTCCGTTGCTACTTTTCGTGCTTGTTCGCTTACATATTGGTCTGGTGGGACAACAACCTTTAAGAATAATGATGGGACAGATACTTCATACGTTAATTGACCGTTATTATCATAAGCAGTTCCTCCAGCGTGAGTAGTAGCGGTAGATTTAAATGATGCCCTTGCGTCGTGAATAGCGTTTCCAGCAATAGCGGTAAAAGTAGTGGATATTCTTGTAGTTCCACCATTATCAGCAATATTGGTTATGTCCCCACCCATAACAACATCAAAACCAGCATTAGCACCTACAGCATCGCCTTCACCAGCAATTTCTACACAATTACCAATAACAAAAGGACAATCGTTAAGATAAGTGCTACTAACAGAAGCCTTATTAGGCATCACTTCTCTAACATCTTCATTTGCTAAATCAACGTTAGTAGTTTCACCTACCGCTAAATTAGCAATTCTTCGTCCTTGAGTCGCCTTACCAGCGGTAGGGGTTAAGTCTTTAGGATTAAATCCACTCTGTATGACTTGTAAGCATTTTCTTGGGTCTTCTAATGTAATTTCTATTTCTACATCGCCAGTCATTCCTACTGGGAAAGTTTGAGTGCTTCCAAAAATTCCAGAAAAATTTAAATCAAGAATACACTTAACGCTGTCGGCACAAGGATTATCGCCATTACCAAGATTTAAAGGTGTAGCACTAATACGATTAAGACCAGAATAACCAGTTCCTTTTCCAGATTTATCTAACACTTCGCATATTTCACTCATTCCTAAATCATTACCATAATCATATTTTAATGCCTTAAGCAAAACATTTGGGTGGTCTATTTCTTCTACGATGTGTCCTCCAATCAAAACACGCCAAGTTCTTATCAAAATATCAGCACCCATACCATTAGCAAATTCCATTTTGGTTAGGGCATTCTTAATAGATAAATTAAATTGGAGATAAGATGTATGAAAATCAATATATCCTAAATGACTACCGATTCTAAATCTAATTTTATTGTTTGGGTCAAATTGCGTTCCGTTTTCACTTTGTTGGACTACCGAATAGTTCTCAACGGGCATTAAAGCAGAGGTTTTAAGCGACATTTTATTAATATAATGTTAGAAAATAAAAATAAATAAAATACTTTAAGCAAAGCAAATTTTATTAATAACGCTTGTATCGTGAGCGACTATTCATATTAAATGCGTAAGTAAAAGGATTAACGCTTTGAGGTTGTTTGTTAAGTGTTTGTGATGCTACTTTTTGTGATTTCGCCATTTCTTCTTCTTTTTGTAATGTTTCTATTTCGCCTAAAACTCTTAATCTTTCTTCATCTCTCACTTTTTTCTCAAATTCCTTAACGTTAAATTCTACCTCTTGCTTTTTTTGCTGTTGTTGCTGATTATTAAATTGTTGTTGTTGATACATATTAGCGACACCATTAATAATCCTATCATAATCAATATTAGGGGTATTTATTATCGTTGGGGGCATCTGTGGTTGCGGAGGCATAAGGTTTTGAGTTTGGATATGATTTTTGGGTGCTTTTAATTCTTCTTTCGCTTTCTTTTTAAGTTCTGCGTTTTTCTTACGAGTTTCAGCACTTTTAACTCTACCCCTTTTTAATGCTTCTAATTGCTTTTCGGTCAGTTTTTTTTTAGGTTTCTTAATCTTAACTGGTTCTTCTTTAACTGGTTCTTCTTCTTTAGGTAATGGTTCTTCATCAATAACTTTAACTTCTAAATTAGGTTTAACGAAAGGGTCTTCTTTCTCTTCTATTTTTTCTTTTTCCTCTTCTGCCTTAATATATTCTTGAGTTTGTTGTGATAATTCTACACTCGGCATACCTCTTGCTTTTTTCATTTATACAAATTACACACAATTTTTTAATCTGTGTAAAACGAAAAAGGTGTTTTGTTGGGTGTCTAAATTCTGGAAAAAAAAGAAAATTCTGCCGTCTCAACTCTCTCACAGAGCACCTTTTTTTGACTATTATTATGCTATAACGGCGTAGTATAAGCGTTAGAACTTAACTCTGCTCTATTAAATGGGTCTTTGTCGCCTTCGCTAATTGGTGTTCCGCCCCCTAAAGTTGGTTGTAATTGTCCTTTTGTTATATCTAATCGGTCATAAGACATAGGGGCATCTATCGGTTTCCCTATCGTTCCGCCAGTCAAGCCTTCCCCAACGCTATCAACATTAGTAATGCTTAACAGTAAATGAGTATTGGTAATATCTGTCGCAAGTGTCCCATCTGGATTTGTTAGCGATATATCTAATTCGTTAATGACTAACTCTGTAGCATTCTTAAGGGGTAAGGAATATGGGAAATAGTCATAGTAAAATGGTCCAGACACCCCAGAATGACTAACGCCAGTATCATCGTGAAAGCGTGGAACTTTTCCAACTAATTTCGTTAGACCTTGTCGGTTTCCAACTGGGTCATCGTTAAGCGTCGCATCTGCCTTAACTTTCATTCCAACATAGGATTTAATTGGTAGATTATTTATATTAACCATAATAGAAGGATTTAATTTAGCATTTATGTCTGGTTGTGGGGCATTACCTAAAGTAGGTGTAGAAGTTAAATAATAATCATCATCAGTAAATCCTATCATATTTCCAAAATTAGATTGGAATTGTGGGTGAAGTTCAGCATAATCTAATCCTACATTAGCATCTGGTTCTTCTATTCTTAGTTCTAAACCATTAACCTCTGGTTGTTCTGCTCCATCAACACCTACCCAATTTCTTACCCCATAACACCATCTATACCCATTAACATCTCTGGTAGAATTATTTTCGTTAAATTTATCAGTTCCAAGAGTTAATGCCGTTATTTGTATTGTTCCAGTTCCACTATTATCTCTTGTTCCATCTGCTAAAATTTCGCTTAAATTATAGGTTTCACCATTTTGATAACCTTTACCACCATTTAACATTGCCCCTACTGCTTGTATTTGTCCGTTAGCGGTAGTTGTAGCGTTAAAAGTCGCACCAGCACCATTACCGCCTCGTGTTTGTAAAGTTATTGTAGCATTCGCAGTATAATCACCAACAGCACCACCGCCTAACCCAATTGCGTAAGTATGAATTCCAGTAAAATCGCTGTGAGGATTATTAAATTCATAAACTAACATTTCATCATCTCGGTCTGCCTTATCACTTGGACTTACAGTAATAACAAAACTATTATCAATACCATTTGCTCTAACATAAAATCTTGGGTCAGTAGCACCAGTCCAGTCTGCTTGTTTAAAATCACCAGAAGCAGTAATATCTAAGACATTAGGTCTTATAATTTGAGTTTCGTTAAAAGTTGCTACTTTATTAAGTTCGTGTCGTGTTTCTATTATGTTATTAGCACTATCAAAAAGGATAGACATAGATGCTGGATTAAGGTTAGGTGCTAAAGCAGTTGTTCCGTTTGCTATAGCAGTAGAACCATAAAGGGGGTCGCTTATCCCTATCGTCGCACCACCAGCGACATTTGCTAATCGTGTCGTTTCATCAACAGCACCTACCACGAATTTTGCTCCGTTATTTGCTTGTAATTTAAAAGAAAATTCACTACTAAATTGTGAAGGGACATTTTGCGATACGACACCAGCATCAACCATAACCTCTGCTCCACCATTAAAAGCACTTCTGGAAACCTTAAGGGCTTTTTTATCGCTTTCAGTGCTTACCACGTGATTACGGATAATAGTTGTATCAAGAACATTTGGTCTTAATTTATTAGAGTTAGGGACGGAATATGAAAAACTATTTATTGATAAATCGCTATTTGCCCCATTATTATCACTAAACACGACTGGTAGATAATCATTATGTTCCCAGATATTTTTAGTCATCGTTTGTATCGCTCCAGTCATATTTAATAAGGAATAATTTGTATCACCTACTCTTTTATACCAATAGGTAGGGTGTCCTACTTCATCACTACTTATTTCTATCTTAAACATATCGCCAGTTTGAGGTGTATATGCTCTATGCTGAACTGTAGCAGTTGCGAAAACATTAACACCATTCTCAAAAATTTTAAAGTAATTATCACCACCAGCATTTTTGGTAAATATTATCGCCATATCCGCCCACGTCATATCTGCTTCCGCCATCTTAACTCCAGTAGTAGGTTGCCCTGCGACTAAAGTGTTAGACCATAACGCCATACCAAAAGAGGCGGTATTTTGTGCTAAAACTGGTGCGGAAGGGCATAACCCAGTAAAATTAACTTTCATCTCAAAAAATGCTCCTCCGTGTGTTAAAGATGGGATATTTTCAGTAGCAATAACAGCGTTAGTCGCATCGGCATATCTCGCTGTTCCCTTACCAGCACCATCAAATTCTAATTCTGGGTTATTTAATGTTATGTTATTTTTAACCACTATGTCTGGTGCTTGTGTCCCAGCACCTACGTCCCAATCTTTTATTCCAGCGGTGTGTAATTTTGTTTCTCTTACTAAATGCTGAAATGAAAAGCGTTGGTCTTTACTATTATATTTAACATTAAAGGCGTGTCCTCCATTAGCATAATGTCTATTTAAGGTAGTTTGTATTTCTTGGGCGAGTTCATTAGCATTATAAGTTCCTTGAGGTATGATAAGAGTATCAGTATTATTTAAAACATCGCCTACCTTAACTTGGAATTGGTCGCCCCCATTCATAACAACATATTCACTCTTTCTTTCATAATTTAAATTAACAAGACTTACCCTTGAGTTAGGGTCTATAATAATACTTTCGGCAAAATCATTTTTAAATTGGAAACCATTATCGGTTTCTACAGACATAACAGATATTAGAACCATTTTATTATAATAATAATAGAAATTAAAAATA
>Ga0181389_1000174_pt1 | contig 25395 bp, 29 predicted proteins | sample 12SPOviralmetaG_FD_130121 | JGI IMG/M metagenome (GOLD analysis project Ga0181389, IMG submission 130121) | Marine viral communities from the oligotrophic San Pedro Time Series (SPOT) site, San Pedro Channel, CA, USA - 12 SPOT_SRF_2010-06-29 | ecosystem: Environmental > Aquatic > Marine > Strait...
ATTTAGAAAGTTCAAGAAGAGTAAATGCTAAAAATATGGAAAATCTTAATCATTTAAATGAACAATTACAACTTCGTAAAGAAGGTAAATCAATACAAGAATACGATGACCTTTTAAACCGACATACAGATCTAATGGTTAGATATGATGATCTTGAAAAAATTAAAAAACCAAAACAAAATAATAATGATGATACAATTAAAAAACTTGAAGATGAAAACAAGGAACTTCAAAATGAAAAAAAAAGTTTTGATAAGAAAAATAAAAAACAAAAAACAAAGATGAAAAAAGTAAAAAAAGAAAATTCAAAACTGAAGAAAAAAATTATCACATTAGAAGAAAAAATTGATGAACTAGAAGATAGTGATATTGATATTGATAGTGGAAGTGATAGTGATAGTGATAGTGATAGTGATAGTGATAGTAATGTAAGTATGGTTATTGAAGATCAGTAATGCTTAAAATTAATATTTATTTAAATAAAAAATTTTTATATTTCATTAAAGAAATATGGTAAAAATATTAATTGATATTGGTTGTTTTAATGCTAAAACAAATAGCGAAACTTATAAATTATTAAATAGGAAAAGAGATAAATGGTTTGGATATATGATTGAACCGAATCCACATTTAAAAGATGATATACATAAAAATTTAAGTGGTTTAAGTTATTCATATCATCAAATTGGAATAAGTGATGATGATGGTGAATTTGATTTTTATATGGGAAAATATGGATTTACAAATCGAAGAAGTCCTAAAGATAAAACTAAATGTATGCGATCATCATTATGTAATGATAAATCATTTATTAAAAAACATCTAACAGAAAATAAAATAAAAATTAAAACTCTTACTTTGAAAAATTTTATTGAAAAAAATAATATTGAAACAATTGATTTATTAAAAATTGATACTGAAGGAAAAGATTTTGATATTATTAAAAAGTTTTTTTCTGATACAAATGATAAAAAAATATATCCCACAAAAATAATTACTGAAGATATTTGTAAAGGTGAGGAAGAAGAAATACAGAGAGAAATTTCTATTCAAAAAAAAGAATTTTTAGAAAGTTTTGGATATAAATATTCTAAAATGGACGATTATAATTCTTGCTTCATTTTATCTTAATAACAACTATAATTATTTTTTAATTTATAACTATCACTAGAAAATGTGAAACCTTTTTTAGCATCATGTAAATTTAGTGTTGAAATAGCAGGATACAAATATTTTTTTAACTTTCCTTTTTTTTGCTGATGTTTATATTCAACATCGATCGCCCTTCTTTTTTCATAATGTTGTTCTAAAAATATTTCTGTATCTTGATAATTAGGAATATAATATCCATGTGCCGCGAGTATCACAAATTTTGAAGGATCAATTGTATTTAATCCATCAATACTTTCAGGTTTTTCAAATGAATTAACATCTTTTAAAACAGGTGGAAACATCATACCACCGATATAACAAGGTTCATTAATATTATCTAATTCTTTTAATCTATCAAAATCAATAAAAGCATCATCTTCAATTATTATCGCATTATTTATTTTTTCATCCCGAATCTTTTCTAGTATCTTTAAATGTGAACAAGAACAAGCACATATTTTTTTCCTTAGATCTTCACCACAATTGTATCTAAAATGATATTTACTTAATGTATCATCATTTATATTTTCCCACCAAACAGCAGGAAATATTTCATATCTAGGATCATCTAAATATTTTAATGTTCTATCATCATAAGCATTTACAACAAATATACGATAATCATTTGAAAGGATGCAATCATCATCACGATCTAAACAAATATCAGAGAACATTTCAAAATCAATTAAATATAAATTATCATCTTCGTCGATACAAACATTTTTGTATCTTACATCATTATGATAAATTTTACTCTTTTTTAACCACCTACACATTAAATTTATTTCCCTGTTATATTGTTTATAAATTTTTTTATTTTTCCTATAGTGTTTGCGTGTTAAACATTCACCTACATTTGTTATCGTTAATTTCATTTCATCATCATCATACGAAATCAAATCTGGTACGAATCCTAAAAGATGTGAATATTCAACATAAAACTTTTTTTCATTTAAATATTTCCTAACACTTCTTCCTTTGAATGTTTTTTCAACACGATCTGGAAAAACATTAACAATACAATTATTTGCTGTCATTTTCATAAATGAAATAAAAAAAAATAAAATCATAAAAAAAAATAATTTATATCTTAAAAAATGAAATATGAAAAAGTTGTAATTAAAAAATCTGATAAATCAGGGAAGAAACTCATGGCGCAATTTTCTTCCCCCAGTCATACCAAAGGAAAGTCCTCGAGAACCAAGACAATCCATTTCGGGTCTGCTGGAATGGATGACTACACAAAAACCAAAGATAAAGCACAACGGCAAAGGTATTTAGACAGGCATCGTCGAAGAGAGAACTGGAAGGTGCCTGATACTGCTGGGAGTTTAAGTCGCTGGATTTTGTGGGGGAATTCAACATCTAAACGAGAAAATATTATATCTTTTAAGGATAGATTTAATCTTAAATAATAGATAAAAAAATAATTCTAATTTTTATTTTGTTTTCAAATTTTTAAATTTTTTTTGTATTTTACGAAGTTTTTTTTAATGCCTGCCCCACCATCCTAGATCGTGCAAATGTGGTTCAACGATATTCACATTCTCCCACCCGCCTTGAAACAGATTCCAATAGGCAGGCATTCCTTCAATCTGCCATTCCTCATCATTCCAGCACGTTTGAACCCATTCTTCCCAGTCTTCACACTCGTAAAACTCGTAGTCGTCCACCAAGATTGTATTTACGCTTGTTTCCAAACTTGTATTGATCTGTGCTATGTTTTGCTTCCACGCATCCAGATTTTCTTGATGCTGTGTTGTTGTTGCTTCCAGTATGATACTGGAAATCAATTCAAACGGCAGTCGTGGAACAGGCATTTGCTTTTTGACTGGGGGGCGAACAATACGAAAGTCATATTGACTAATGTCATATGGTTCTTCCAGCACGGGTTTTCCAAGCGTGTTGTGAAAGCGTTCGGCAAATACGCTGTAGTCGGTTGTAGCAGGCATTTTTACGATTGATTGTTTGTTATCTCTATTTTGATGTTGAAAATTCTCTATACTGATTTTCAAATTTTTATGTAAAGAGTCCTTTTTGAAATTGATGATTCTTAGGACAACAGATACAGATAAAAAAATAATTCTAATGTTTTTTTTGTATTTTACGAAGTTTTTTTCAGGATTTTGCTACTTGGAATGTTGGAATAAATTCTGTTGCTTTCTGTGGTCGCAGACCTAACATTTCTGCTCTTCGGGATTCAAGATCCCATAGATGAACTCCCCCGCCCCCAGCACCACCTCCAAGCATATTTAATTCAGTCCTCCAGTTGCCTTCAAATAGTTCGTAATAGGCAGGGATACCTACAAGATCTTCGTCTTCCCCATCTTCGCACGCAATCATAAACTCCTCCCAGTCTTCATACTCATCTTGATGCGTTTCAAACAAGACTTTATTTACGCTTGATTCCAAACTTGTATTGACCTGTGCTATGTTTTGCTCCCACGCATCTAAATTTTCTTGATGCTGTGTTGTTGTTGCTTCCAGTATGATACTGGAAATCAAGTCAAACGGCAGTCGTGGAATTTCCATACTTGTCCTTTGTCCTTTGTCCTTTGCTTTCTGTTTTTGATAGATGTATACAACAGAACACGAGTTTCAAATTTTTAGATTAAGAGTCCTTTTTGATTTTGATGTTGAAAATTCTCTATACTGATTTTCAAATTTTTACTTTGAAATGTCTTTGTGTGCTTTTCCGACAGACATTCCCTTTCGCATCCGTGCCATCATCTTCATACGATGACTTTTCATTTCTGCTTTAGACATTCCTCCTTTTTCCATCTTCGCCATATGCTTTTTAAGATCTGCTTTTTGCTTATCGGTCATTTTAACTCCTTCACGCTTTTTCTTAGGGGCGGGAGCAGGAGCAGGTTCAGGGGATTCACTTTGACTTGGTTCAGGTTCACTCGAATAATCAGACATTTTTACTTTTTCTTAATACAAATAAAAAATTTTTAAATAAAAAAAAAATAAAATAAATAATAATTAATAAATAAAATGAATGAATATGTTGATACTAAAGTTATAGAATGTAATCGTCTTCATTCAGAAGAAGCATTATCCAATAATAATGAAAATCCAGCATTATGGACTAATAATTTAACTGATGTGATACATTTAGATGCTGGTGATAAAGTATCTGTTCATGGTGCTATGATTAGTGAACGGGGAGCAGGACAATCATCATCAATAGAAATAAAAGGACAAAGTTTAGGATTCACACAAAGATTTTTAGGGATCACAAATATTAGTGGTGTAAATGCGTCAAGTGATATACCAAGTCAATTTGATCAACTGACTGTAAATTTATCTAATCCTGTATTAGAGGTAAGGGATGATACTGCTCATTTCAAAATAGGATATTATATTAATATGAATGGTCATAATTATATTCAACTTCCTAGACGATGGTGGTGGTCCGAGAGCGAAGCAGAAAATAATTTTAACGCACACGATGATAGAAGTTTTTTTGGAATGTCATTAGCAGATCCTTTCACAGAAGATGCTTATACTTTATTTGAAGATTTTTATCAACTCGCAGGAGTTCCTGGGGATGGACTGGGAGGAACACAAGCACTAATAGGACATAATGGAAGTTTATCAAAAGTTAGGAATGATAATACTAGATTTACAATTATGGTTAGGAAACATACTTATTACTCTGAAGAATCTGCATCAGGAAATTTTCCAGCACAATATTTGCGTGATCCTGAAAATATGGACTATTATCCTTATTGTGAATTAAAAGAAATAAAAGTGGAAAAAGGATTTAATAGTCCTGAATATATTGCGGAAGATCTTACAAGACAACTTCAACGAATAACAAGTGAAGAAACATTTCAAAAAAGAAATGACGTTGATGCTGTTAATAATGCGTTGCGTCCTGGGTTTCCTGCTGTAATATCTAAATCATTTAATACAGAAACTTATAAGACTTTTAATTGTGCTGGAATTTATGCTGTTGATGATTTTGAAATAGGAACACAGAATAGACCACAAGCAAATTATGAATATTATATAAATGGATCAAATAGTAATGCTTCAGATAATCAAAATGGATCAGGATATAAATATTTGAAAAATTATCATATTGTAGGATGTAAAAGACCTGAATTATATACAACTGGAAGACTATTAAATAGGAATGAGTCAAGTGTTTATCAAGGAGTCCTTGGTACCGATCTGTATGAACCTTATGATGGAAATTATTTAGAAAGTTTTGAAACAATTGGAATGATTACAAATGTTCCTTATAATAGAGCAAGGGTGGATGAATGGCGTAATTTCATTCGTGCACAGGAATTATATCCTGAAGTATTTAATATATTTAGTGATTCAAGGACTCCTTATGATGATGGGGATAGTATTGATAATTGTAGATGGTGGCATATGAACAGATTACAAAATGCTTCTATGTATTTAAATGCTTCAGGATCGCCGTTTGGTGCTGGTGCTCAGTTAGGATGGGGAGGGTATCTTAGACCGACATGGTGGAATGCTTCGGGTAAAGCAGTTGGTTCTGTAATTGTTCCATTTCAATATGATGAATCACAAAGAGATATATTTTACAATAAACCTGATGAAAAATTACAACAAAAGTCTTATGGTTGTTTTGGACGATCAAAAAATAATCATATTGTAGTTTATCCGACAAAAGTGAATGGATGTGGTTCAACTTTATTTGATATGTTATTTGATGGATCTGAAAATGGTGATAGAATAGAACAATTTAGAAAATGCGGATATGATATACATTTTTCTGCTCCGGGGAATGCTTGGTGTCTTCCATATTCAGGATTTAATGAATATCCTATCGGTGACACACTCGACGGAGTAATCACTGCCGATTATGATATATCAAGAAACAACGGATATCCTTTGGATCATTATAAAGTCAGGACAACACCTTTACACACACAATTATATTTGGGTGCTGATGCTCCTAGAATAAATTGGGATGGAACTAATTTTAGTATAAGTGATCTTCATACCGCCATGAATCGTGGGAATTCATTTCGTGCTGATAATCCTAAATTTGTGACACGCAGTTATGATACAAGCGAAGGTTTTGATGATCTAGTGTATAAAATAAATCCTGGTGAAAATTTTGAAGATTGGACGCCAGCAAGAATGCCATTTATAGAACTTGAATCAATCACAGTTCAGGCGGATAATGGTTGTAATGTTTCGTTTGATTGTAATACTTTGAACGAGAATTTAGAACCTTGGACTATTTACGATTCATTATGCGGAATTAATATAGAAGACTTTGGATTAACAGAAAAAGAATGGTCGGGAACTTTATGGGATTTATTAGGTTTCAGTTATAAACAATTTCATTCATCAAAAAATAATAGATTAGAAAGGATAAACTATAATAATGCTAATGATTTATCTGTAATCACAACAAATGCGGAAATAAATGAAGGTGATACAAAAATTTATAGTCAAAATTTATTTGGTGTTCCTATGATGAAAAATATGTTGCCTTTGATGGCGAAATTTCAAGATAAGGATTTTAATAATAAAGTTTCATATGTTCCGCAAATTATACAAAAAACAGAATCAATAAAAATAATTGCTGATAATTTGCCGACTAGAATGATTCGAGGATATTATACAATTAGATCAAATATTTTAGAACAAGTTCCTTTTATAGGTGGTAAGAAGAATAATACAACGATGCCTATTATTTCAGTTGTGGATAAAATAAATGGTGATGGGGATTTTTACTTTCAACAAGAATCATCTTTAGAATTTACAATCACTAAACCATTAAGACTGGCGAGTATTACTTGTAGTATTCATGATCCTGATGGTTCATACGCAAATGTTAGTGAGCAATCAACTATCTTATATAAAGTTCATAAAGATGTAAGACAAACTTTTAATGTAGCACAAGAAATATTACAAGAAGAACAAGGGAAGAAAAAATAATTTTTTTTAATTAATAAAAATAAAATATAAATAATTAATAAAATGAGTGAATTAATTAGTTTCAAAAAGGAAGTCGTAGATCTTTTAAAGGAAGCAGATCGTAAAGATATTGATTTATCTTGTATATTAAGTGTAAGAGAAAAATTAAGTGTTGTTGATGAAGATGTAACAGCAAAGGAAGTATTTGATAAATTAATTAAAATGTTTCCTGAAAAAAAAGTTCATAAACAAAGAAAAAGAGCAAGTGAAAGCGAATATGCTAGTCATTTATAAAAAAATTATCAATTAATAATTTATGTTTATCAGGAAATTTAGTTTTAAAATCATCTAGACGATTTATTCTTTTGTAATAATAATATGAACTTCTTGCTTTCCTAATATCTTTATCATTTTCATATTCTTCTTTTCTTCTATTTTTATTTTTACTATACCAGTCTTTTACTTTTTGACGATTATATGATTTAAATTCTTCTGTATCTTTAATTTTATCATATTGTTCTTTTTCTCTTTGTTTTTTATTATGATATGATTGAATAATTTTTTGAATTTGTTCTTCTGAATAATTTTCCATAATTTCTAGTATATAGATAGAAATTAATCTTTAATATGTAAAATATTTTTAATTAATGAAATTAATTTATCATCTAATCTAATATCTAATTTATTATCTTCTCTAGCAAATTGTAATTTTTCAATTGTATTTTCTTTATGTTGAAGACAACACATTATTTTTCGAATATCTGTAATTGCTACTTTAGATTCATGTCCTTGAAAAATATTTTTACCTTCACCTTGTGAACTATCTTGAAATTTACAGGATGCCCGATACCATTTTTTAGTCATCATAATTGTTGCTTCATGAATTAATTTTACATTATCTCCGCAGTTGATCGCATGTATATCAAAATTTTTCTGTGTCATACAAAATAACATTTTATCAGAACCGACACAACCTGCTTTTTTTTCTTTCATAGTTTCATAAGAATATGAAATATAAGTTGGTAAATATACATCATCATCATCTAAAAAACAAAATATTTTAGTATCACATTCTTTAATTAAATCATTTCTTTTTTTGCCGATAGATCTTTTTGCACGATCTTTAATATATCTTACATCAATAGGATGTAAAATTCTTCTTACTTCATCTATATCTTTAATGAACTTATCTTTACCATCATCATCTATGATTAGTTTTAATTTGTTGTGGGGATAATTTTGGTTTTTTAAGTTCATTAGAAATAAAGGTAAAAATTTACTTCTATTCCATGTGGGAACAAGAATCGTAATTTCAGGAAGTTCTGACATTTATATTAAAAAAAGATTTTAATTTTAAATTTTATTTTTCATAAATTTACCACCACCATCCTTTTTCTTCTTTGATATATTCAGAATCTTTTTTTTCTTCTTTTAATTGTTTGGCGACTATTTGTTTTTTCATATAATTTTTAATATGATGAATATCTGATTTTATATTTTGAATATCTGTCGATAAATCTTGAAGACATTCTAATACTTCATCAATCGGTTTTTTATCAAAAATTCTGTTATTATCTAAAATTTGGTATTTATCACTCATCAAAATATAATATAACATTTATTAAAATTTCAGGATAAAAAAAATAATTTATATCTTAAAAATAAAATAAATGTCAACAAATAAAGAAAAATATAATGCTAAGTTCGGTTTTTCAAAAGGCACAGCACACTCTAAGCGAGATATATCAAAAAAGACTGGAATCCCTATGTCTATTCTTGATGAAGTATTTGATAGGGGAGTCGGGGCAAGAAAGACTAACCCAGAGTCTGTTAGATCAGTTACTACAGGAAAAAAGACTGGAGGTCGTAGTCTTAAAGGTAAAATGAGTGCTGAGCAATGGGCGTTCGGAAGAATATACTCATTCGTGATGAAACAACCAGGAACATGGGGTAAAGCAGATAAGGATCTGGCGGAAAAAGTTAAAAAAAAAAAAATTAAAGGATATACAAGATAAAAAATATTTCTTCATACCATAAATATAAAATGTCAGTTGAATTAAAAACACCTAGGGATATACCTGAAAATATTGAAGAATGGAGTGATGAAATAGAGGATTTATTAAGTGAATGGGCGGAAATATCATTATGTTATCAGTATTTACATAATTTCAGTCAAAGGAAATATAAAAAAAAATATCATCATTTACAAATTCCAATAATTATTTTATCAACATTAACAGGGACAGCAAACTTTGCTACGGACTCTTATGTTCCAGAGGATTATAAATCAGGATTTAGTGCTGGTGTCGGGACATTAAATATCGCATGTGGGATCCTTGGTACTCTTTTAGCATTCTTGAAATATGCTGAAATTTATGAAGGACATCGTATATCTGCATTAGCATGGAGTAAATTAGGACGCACAATCCAAATAGAATTATCATTACAAGATAAAAAAAGAAAACCATGTCGGGATTTTTTAAAGGTCTGTCGATCGGAGTATGATAATTTACTAGAGAGTTCACCGAATATAGATATTGATATAATTACTATGTTTAATAAAAAATTTGAAGATAAATATCCAAATGTATCAAAACCAATTATATGTAATGGATTAAAAGAAATAAAACCATACAAGGGAGAAAAGAAGGATAATACTCCTACAGGGGAATTAGAATATGTTTCGGGACCTTTACCTTAGAATTTACATATAACTCATACCACAACCACAACATAAATATTCACCATTACCAACAGGAAACCAAAATTCGTGCTCACTTAATTTTTCTCTTTTACAACTCTTACATACATCTTTTTTTTCTTCTTCTTTTACTTCTTCTTCTTCACAACAGCAAGATTCACACATACCTTTACCCATCCCAAAGTCATCTTCGGTCAAAGATCTATTACATTTATGACAGAAACCGAACTCGGTATAATCAACTTCTTCTTTGCTTTCACTTTTTTCAATTAGTTTATCATATAGATGAATATCAACTAAACACATTCCATCCGTTTTAGCGAGTTCTTCCATATTGTCAAACTGCTCTTCTTTCAGTTTCTTGTTTTCGTTCCTTAGAAGTAAATTCGCACTTTCTTCAATACATACTCTATTATGTAAGACCATTTTTTCTCCTTTCAGTTTCTTGTTTTCTTCTTTAGATTGCTTGAATGCTTTTGTAAGGCGTTCAATCTGTTTTTCTAGTTTATCGTTTTGTTTTTCTAGTTTATCATTATGTCTCCTATACATATCTACATTATGCTTTTGTGTTCTTAGTTGAATTTCGTGATCTTTTTTCATCTTTTCCATCCAAGAACCATTTTCTTTCATCGCATCATTAAGGGCATCTTTTAGAGACATCTTTTTATATCACACTCTTTTTTTTTCGTATTATCGCTTTTGATTGTTGTATATTTCAACCAAAACTTTTTTCAAATTTTTAAATTTTGAAATAAAGGTAAAAAAAAAAATGATTAAGACAAACGATACAGACAATTTATTTTAGTTTATTACACTCTTCAAGATACTTACCTTCATTAATTTCACCACTTTGTAATTGATCTTCTAACTTTTCAAGACGCTCCATTTTTTCTTCAACACTAATCATGTTAGGTTTTATTTGATCAAGATATCTGTCCATTTCCATTTCTATACCAAATTCATCAATAAAGAAATCATATTCCCATTCATCTAAAGTATCACCATCAAATTCATCTTCTAATTTAGATCTAAAATAATTATTAATTAAATCAAAGAATCTTGTATTAATATCATCTTCATCTGTTTCTTCACTTTCTGCTTCTTGATAAAGGAAATGTAATGCGTCATCATCCATACTTAAATTCCATTCAAATCTATTATCATCATCACTCCTCCGGAGGTTAATACCATTAGATCCAGCATAACGTCCCGCAAATTCCATACCATCTTCATGATAATAACATTCAACATCACCAAGACAAAATTTATTTTGAATATGTTGTAACCATTCAATAGGAGGACACCAAGCAGTTTCTCCGTGAATAGTAATTTTATCATCTTCAATATCTATTTCACACCCAGCACCATGATTAGGATTAGTATTGAAATCCCATTTAGTTCCCCACTTTTTATTACATTTACTATTAGTAAGTTCACCATCAATAGGACAAGTCATTTGCATCACACTATTTTCAGGAATCCCTTTTTCAATAAGTCTTTTTAATTCATAGTAAGATGATTTTTCACCAACGAATTTTGTTTGATAGAAACCCACTTGACGACTATTACTTGCTGATTTGTCATTACTATAGTAATCTACTTGTCTAGAATATTCATGACCTTTCCAATATTCACCCGATATACCAGGATTTGTAATGATAATTCTATTATAGCAATAATTCGGCATTTTATTTATTTTCTATTATTATGGATAGGTTTTTGTTTAAGTATTTTTTCAAATTTGAAAATTTAGTCAAAATAAACGATAATAGGATTTTCGGGAGTTGAATGTCTAACGACAAGTTTTGCTGGATAAATCTTTTTAATTTTATTTTTTTCTTCTAGATCCTTTTGTATTTGTGGCGAAATTAAAGGTGTAAAATTTTTACCAGCAAACTTGACATCATCTTTTAATAACTTACAACATCGTCGAACGGAAGGTATATCTCCGAATTGTTTTATGAAATCCATATCATCTTCTATTTCTTTAAGACTTGAATAATCACAACAATCTAAATCAAAATTGTTTTTACAATATTGAATAATTGATTTACAAATTTTCATTACATCTTCTTTTTCTTTAATGGATAATGTTTTTTTAGGATTTTTATTTTTCAGATAAAAAATTAAATCATCACGAGTTTTTATTTTGTAAAAATTTTCTTCATCAAATTTTATTTTTTTATTTTTTAAAAACTGATTTAATTTATCTTGAATATTTTTTTTATTATCTTGATGACTAAAAGTAATTTTTAAATTTAAATTATTAATTAATTCTGTTAAATCTGTTTTTGAATGTGATTTATGAATTATCATTTATATTATACAATATATTTTTTTTAAATTATAAATTCGGGATTAATATCAACTCCTATATAATTTCTATTTAATATTTCACACCTATCACCCACAATTTCATTATGATGTGTCATATCTAAAATACAATCTCCTTCATTACTATATGTTTTTATAAAATAATCAATCATATCGTCGCACCTTGTGATACCATTTCCTTTACCTTTCCTTATTGGATATTCAAGAAAGGTTGTTGGATATTTTCCTTTATGTCCTTCTTCTTCATTATATTCATTATCTTTATTTATTCCTTTATCTCCCCAATATCCATTTTTACCTCCATATTTTACATTTCTTTTTACATGATATTCATTACCTATCATTTGTGGATTATATGTGCCTCTTTTTTTATAGTAAATAAAAATCTCTTCCATGGTTCTTAATGGTTGATATTTTGCTGAAAAAAAACCTGTTGAATTATTTTTTTTCCATGAATAATTATATTTTGGTTTTTCATATTTTAATAAATCATAAGTAAAGGGAATTGCTGAATGTAGTGCTATTATACCATTTGGTTTTAATACTCTCCACATTTCTGTGAATAATATATCCCATTTTAAAGTAGAATCCCATTTTGCTTTTGTTTGTGAATTAAAAGGTGGATCTGTATATATAAAATCAATACTATCTGTTTCTAATGTTTTGATGACTTCATGAATGTCTCCTTTTATATATGTTTTCATTTATATCTTACAATATATTTTTTTTAAATCTTTATTTTTCACATTTATCTAATTTTTCCCGTAAATAAATTACAAATGAAACTCTGCCTTCACCTTCTAAAGGATTATTACAATGAAGGACGTGTGGATCAAACATTAATAAATCACCTTCACAAATATCAACAGCAATATTATATTCAGGGAATATTAATTCACCACCAGTAAACTCTCCATCCTTAAATATAGTAAAACAAGATAAACCATCTTTACAATCGCCCTTATCCCTGTGGGTTGCTGTTCTAAAATCTTTATTTAATGTAATTGTTGAAAAATTTGTATCAGGTATTACAAAATCTTTAGGACAATTAATATATTTATCATATTGTTGAAACCAATAATCGGGAAAATAACTAAAATATAAATCACTAATTTGTTTACATAATGGAAAAATAGTTTTGAATTGTTCTAAATTGTTTTTTGTGAAATGTGTCAATCTGCAAGGATTCCCCGCATTTTTATCAAACCCTCCTATAGCACTTGACATTACATTATTACTTCTTGCTCTTTTAGAAATTCTTCCATCAGCATATTTAAAGAAAGATGATGATGTGTCTTTAGTTTGTGGGTTTCCATCTTTATCTAATAATTCAACAGGATGTGCTTCAGGTTTCCAGTTTTCCTGATGTTTATTTAATCCTTGTATCGTAACTTTACCTGCCGAGTTTCCTCTATTGTTTGAAATAGTTTTTGAATGATTAATAATTTTTTTATGTATATGTTTATAATTAAAATCATCTATAACATTTTTTTTAAAACTAAAAACGATTTTACCTGAATCTTCATCGTATAAATCACAATCTAAATAAATAATATTATCACATTTTATAAATTCACCATCCTTAATATTTGTATCAACTTTTTTAGAAAATAATTCCATTTATGAATAAATAGGAAATAAATTTTAAATTAAATAAAATAAAAATGATCTATTTGTATCACGGCGATTGCGTTATAATCTAGAATTGTTATAAAAAGACTTAAAAGATATAATAAATTAATTAATTTATTATAATTCTTAAGTGCTTTTATAATAAAAATAGATTATTACTTAAACATTATACATATTATTATACTAGAAAATGATAAAAGTTGGTAAAAATGGTTGTTTCGCCGTGTTCTATCAAGATTTATTAATATCGTCAATACCAGTTCATAAAGATCCTGATGAATATTATAAAAAATTAATAAATAAGATGGATAAATTTTTAATTCATAAAATGCGAACAAAAAATTGGAAAATTAAAGAATTAATAAAATATTGTATTGAAAGTATAAATGTTTATTATGAAAGAAAAAAATTAAAATTAAGATTTACAACAGACGATCATGAAAAATTTTGTTCTTGTATATTAGTATTAGTAAGATTAGAAATTGTTGATAAAGAAGATCATGTTTTATATTTTAAAAAAAAGAAACCTAAAAAATCTATGACTCTTTAATATAAATTTTATTTTGTGTGGCAACTGAATGATTCATTTTGAATGCTAAATCCTCCTGCTTTTTTTTTAAATCGCCGAGTTCGTGTGATACAACTATCTTCCTCATTAGAGTTGTTGAAACTCCTTTATCTATATATTTTTTTGAAGTTTTCAGCAACATTTGTGATAATACATTTTTAGAAATAGGATTCCCTGTTGATGTTGTAAATAATACATCACCAGTCTTTTTTTCTGCTTGACGAATAAATATGCGGATAATTTTACTTAGTTCGACAGGAACATCTATCTTTTTATCTTCACCATAGGTTTTATTTGTCTTGTATTGGTTCATCATATAATACATTTTATCTCTTCCCACCACTAAATAATTAAATTCCTTATCTTCTTTTGAATACTTTTTAGGTGTTGATAATATCATACCTGCGATTTCATTTCTAGTTGGAATTATTTTTAACATATTGAAGATAGTATACATCATCAATAACTCTTTTTCTTTTCCATTTAAATTCTTCTTACTTTTTAATTTTTTTGTTTTAATTTCTTTTAACATTTGATTTAACATTTTTTCAATTTCTTCCATAGTTGCGAAGTTTTTTTTTTGTTTTTCTGATATTTTATTCGTTTGTGAATCATTATATTTTTCATTTAATTCATCCCTGACTTGAATATATTCATCAATTAATTCTTTTTTTTCATCTAACGCCATTAATAATACAATAATAGAATTATAAAAATTTCTTTGTGTTGTAAAATGTTTATCTTCTAATTTAGAAAAAACATTTTTAGGACTTTTTAAAAAGTCATAATTATCCGTTTCAAACATTTTTTTCAACTGATTTAATTGAATTGAATATTGTTTAATTGTTGATGGTTTTGAATTTGGACGTGCCTTAGAAATAATTTCATTAACATTCATTTTTATAATACTTAGATTTTATTTTCTAAATACTTTATGAAAAAAATTTTAAATTATAAAAAAATTACGCGTTGTATACTTCAAAGGTTCCGCCGACAAGTCTTGCAACACGAACATATTCACAATAAACACGGAGTAGATCAACATTCGCAGGAACTTCACTAGTTAAATGTAATTCAATACCACGTTGACCGACACGACCATTCGTTAGACGAGTCCCCATATAGAAGAAATGTCCTTGAAGACCTGCTGCCTGTGAACGACCTTGGAAAGTATCTGTGGTGATTTGACCTGCGACACCTTGGTCAGAATATTCATCACGAGTGATAAATGGTACCGATTCACTATCAGTAAAAATACTAAACATTCTTGCCGTATTATCCACATCACTAGTAAATTCAAAACGATCATTATAGCGGATATTATATTTAAATCCTCCCTGAACACCAGAGGCATTCACAAGAGGCGAACGAGCATTATACTGACCTAAAATAGTTTCTTCATTTTCATTAGTTTTTGATGTAGTTACGATAATTCGAGGAACAATACGATTCGCCATACCGAGATTCCTAATGACACCCGAAGTAAGTCCTGCCGTTGTCGTTGATGCTTCAACAACTCTGTAATCAACAAAAGAGAAAGATAAATCTCCATTTGCTTGTGCGAATCTATCCATTTCATCTGTAGCACCATAGTAAATATAATCAGCACAGAATTTTAATTGATCCCTTACAATATCAACTTCAAGATCGGTATCCGTTCCTGATGGAATTTGAAGACGATGTTTAGTAGTCGGTTGGAATGTTAGTTCAATAGTAATTGGTTCAGTAATCATATATAAAGGAAGTTGATGAACCTTCAGGAATGGGAAAAGATCACTTAAATCAATAGAATACGAAGGACATTGATCCGCAATACTTCCATCCATAGTCGCCCATGTTGGTTGTTTAAGATTTGCCCCAGTAAAAGATACACCATTATCTAAGGAATATCCAGTTGCTCGTGCTTTAGAACCATCAACATATTTGAAATCGTGATTTAAATATCTCCCAGTTAAATATTGTTCCCTTTCAAGATTATTTTCATTTGTAATCAAAGAAGATTTTACACCAAATAATCCTGCCCACGAATCAATTTCATTAATCTGTTTATTACCAATCTTAAGAACTGCTTTCTTTACAACTTGACCGACACCTAGATGCGGAGCAAAATAACCATCAGTAATACCAGCAGCAGGTTTTAACGCCATAAAAATTTTTGAATGCGAAGAAAGGAATCCTTTGTTCTGAAGGACAAACCGACAGAATCCATCGCTAGTAGCACCGCCCTGACTGAACACCACAGGTTCTAAAAGATCCGTCTCGACTTGCTGAATGTAATTTACAGGAATTTGTTTTAACATAAGAAAATTAGGAATGGAATCACCACCACCTTTCGGCATATCTAAATCGTCACTCATTTTTGTTTTATGAAAGAACAATAAAATAAAAAAATAAAAAAAAAATCAAAAAAATAATTATAGAAAATAATTCAATTCATCTGGAAAATGAACCAAATTTTGCTCTCGAATGATTATTTTACTGAATTAATTGAACGCCATTAGGACTGAATACTAACTGGGCACGACTCTTAATGAATATGTAAACTCCCATAGGGCGATCAGATTTAAGATCACTATCAATAGAAAGTCCCCATTGCTCAGTTGAAAAATCCTCACCAGCACCACCGATACCATATTTTACACCGAGACCCATGACAGAACCACCTTCAGGAATAAGATTGTATGCTGTATCTGTAGTAGTAGAAGGAGTCATGGAATAATCACGATTCATATTTGCTGGTGAAATACTAAAACGATCACTAGTATAATCAGGTGAAACAGCATCAACTAAATTTCTTACTATCTGTGGATCAGGAAGTTGAACAGATGCATCATCAACAATATTATTGACATAGTCAAAATCCGCTGGAAATTTAGATCCCCCTTTTAAGAACTGAACTCTGCGGATGGGTGCGAGTGATGTATTACTTGATCCGTCGCCTGATGGATATACAGAGACCTGACCATCAGCAGTTAAAGTATTAATAAACTGAACTGGAACAAATGTAGCAAATGCCGAAATAACATTTCTTAATGCTAGATTGTATTGAAGTTGAGCGTTCGTAGAATTGATAGAAGTGTAAAGTGAAGTAATAGTATTGAATTCAAAAACACCTTGCGATTGATCACCCGGAGGATCATCCGTGAAATCACTAATTTCACAACATAGTTTAAGATTAGATAGTTCATAATGAGCGTCACCAATTCCAGTAGAAGAACCATTATCAGCATAAAGAACATTACTATCAGGTTGAAGCATGAATTCTAACTGAAGACCTCCGAATGCATCAGGGCGAAGATTAACCATATTTCCACTCATCATAAATCCACTAGGAACATGGAAACTGAAAGAGTTAGTTTGCTTTCCGTTAGCAGGACTTTCCATTACAGATTCACGGAAAGATGTAGCATTAGGCATCATCAAACAAGTTTCACCTAAATGTCCCATTTGATCCTGAAGTGACGAATTTAATGCTAGGTATGTATTTAGATATTTTGAATAATGTCTAACGCTCTCACAGATCATTTTTGATCTAACAGAACGAACATTAAACGATTCAATTACATTATAGATCCCGAGACGATTATTCATGGTAACATTATCACCACTTCGTAGTGGTGTGGGGGTAGCAAGATTATCCTTGTAAGCATTAAAATCACCCACGATGCGAATAGTAGATGGATCAAGGAGTCCATCTTGTGCCGAGATAGTAAATGAAAGGACTGGAAATCCGTTTTTAAAAGATATTTTTCCGTCAGCAGGAATATTATCTGGTCTGATTTCGATGTATCTAGATGTCATTTTTATGATATAAAAATAAAAATTTTAAAATTAAAAAATAAACAAAAAAAGTTTTAAAGGAATTTAAAATTGAACTTCAAGTGAACCATCACGAATAATTAATTTTCTTAGATGGAAAACATACGAATTAAAGATCTTATTCTTCTGTGGAACACCTGATCCAAGATATTTTAGGATTACAGATAAATCCCGACCACGAAGATCCATAGCACCATTCTGTGCTGATGCCGAAAAACTCCTTCCAAATACAAAATTATCAAGGAAAGCAGAGAAAGACTTCGGTGGAATTCCAGCAGAATCTAAACATTTTTCAAGTTCATATAAATGGAACGCATCAATAGAATTAGTTGTTGCGAGTTTCTTTGTAGAAATTTCACGCGAAGGAACTCTCTTACCATCAATTACATACTGAATGCTCGTTAGTTCATCAACAATTCCCGTGTATGCTGTGCGATTACTTGCTAAACATGTATCCGCATCATCTTTAGTTAATTCACTAGCATTACTATAGTTAGATCCTTTAATTACATAAGTTCCAGATCCACTTATCTTTTCTGCCGAAGTATAAACAGAGTTGTCTTGTGGAACAATTAGTAATGATTTAGCACGAGAATTATTAGCAAAGATTTGCATCGTTGTTTGACGATCACTTGCTAAAATACTATGTTTGTAATTAGTTAATGAATCAATATCAAATTCAATTGCTTGACCTTCACGAACTTTTCTAAGCATTCCTGCCTCATATCCAGCATCTAAATGAACCTGCGATAATACTAAATTCATATTAGTTACTTTGTAAGAAGCATCGTAAGTTGTAGCATCCGCAACCGCAGTTGAAAACATAACAAACTCTTGTGTAATATCATCACCAGTATTTTCAATAGTGGATGTAAGTTTGACTTCAATTAATCCAGCACCACCATTCGCAGTAGTAGAAAGATTGATTTCACTAATAGTTGCTGTCCCATCAAGGGCGGATACACTTCCATTATTATCATTATGACAGAATCTAAATGTTTCACCTTTTACAAATGGGAATCGTGAAACACGATCAGCACCATCAAGATTATTATCTGTATCAACAAAGAAAGTATCAGACGAACCAGCATCCGCCCAATCATTCGGGGCGATAGATGAACCATTTAACGAATGGAAAAATGGATTAGCAGGGGTCCTGCGATCACGGAGTACCGAATCTAATTGTTTGATGACATTATCAGCATCATTTAAATCAATTTCAATATAAAGACCTGATGTAAGCATTAGTGGGAAAATAGTCCTTGAATTAGCAAACACTCCCGAATGAAGTGGGATACAAACTTTAGCAGTTAGGAAATCACTATCAGAATAAGTAGTGGTGATATTTCCCGAAGTCTTTTTGAAATAAGGATTAGTAGTTGTATTAGTTAATCCAGTTTTAGTAGTTCCAGAATCACTTCTGTTGTCAGTAGTCTGAACAAGGCAACCTTCCCTTAGAGCACGAAGATTTTCAACCGAGGCATCCTTTTCATAATCATATTTGACAGCAACATAAGAATCATAATTTGAAATCTCTTCAATTAAATTTCCACGAGTTCCATCGTAAATCCTTAGATTTTTGATGATCGTCGAAGAACATTTATCTAACTGAAGACGAGTAGGAACAGCACCAGCAGGTAAAGATAATTTTACATTAAATTCTAAATACGATTCACGTCCATCCATAAATTTAGTAGATGGAGGAATAAAGAACTGAACTTTGTTCCCAGGATCATAATCTAATCCGTTTTCACTCGGAATGGAAATTTTAGTTTCACCAACTTTCATGGAATCATCTGCGGACCAATATCTTGACATTTTTTTAAGATAATAAAATATAAAATAAATTTTAAAAAAAAAATTAAAAAAGTTAAAGGAACGAATTATTTACTGAACTCTTCCAGTTGTTAATGTTTGTGATGCTGGTTGTGTTATTGTTTGTTCAGTTTCCTGCTGTTGTTCCGCATCTAAATCTTTATCAGGTTTATCATCTAATTTTTCACCGATTTCATCTGTTCCTGCTGCTGCTAAATCTAATACACCACCTAACAATTTAGCAGGAGGAAAGAACACTCCAGCAACGTCCGCCACAGCACCCCCGATCTGTAAAATATTTCCTGCCTTTTCCCACGCATTATTACCAGCAATTTCAAAATGACCATCCCTTTTACTATCTTCATAATCTTGATAAATATCCATCGCACCAGCACCAGCACTCATCAATACACCAGCACCCTCACCAAATTTACCAGCAATCTTACTGCCTTTACCGACAGCACTTTCAATACCCCCTGTTAATTTTGATCCTTCTGCTCCCACTTCACCTGCTTCACCAGTAGCACCACTAATTTCTTCAGTTTCAGTTACGGCAGATGACTCCGCAGGTGCTTCAGCACCACTACCTTCGGTGTCAGCAGGAGTCTGTGCATCACCTTCAGGAGCAGGATTTTCCTGTGCTGTTGAACGAGTTGTTCTTTCACTTTGCGTTGTGGGATTACTTGCTTTTTTATCAGCATAATAATCATTATATGCTTTCACCTTATCAGGCATACCTTTCCCAGTCCATAGTGCTTGTGCCGATTGTTGTAAATCTTTTAATTGTTCAGTGTTTTTAACTTGATCTTTTAATCCAGATATTTTATTTGCGACGTCTGTATTGTGTTCTCTAATCCTTTCATTTAAATCACGAACCTGCGAGTTCCTAGCGTTCCCTTGAGCGACAGCATTTGCCGAAGTTCCATACAAATCTAATGACATTTTTATGATATAAAATATATTTTTAAATTTACAAAAAAAAAAATTAATCTATTTCTAACTCTTCAACTTCATCACCATCCCTAGTAGGATATATTTTATATTCATGTCTTACATATGCTTCAGCAGGATTTTCTGATAATTTAAGATATAAAAATGAATATCGATCTTTGTGCGCTTCTTCATATAATTCAATAAATTTATCATGACCACCCACTAAATCCCCATATTCTTCAGCGATCTTTTCAAGTTCCTTCTGATTCTGCTGTTTACATATGATCACATCAGTAGCATTATTACGAATCATACCACTAACAGCACGGAAACTTTGAACTGCGATCACATAAAAATCTATGTAGTGTCTGAATCTTGTGCTAAAAAATGATACGTCGTTATTTCGGGAAAAGTCTTTAGTAAGGACATCATCCATTACGAGAGCATACGTCGGGCGATCACTTTTTTCCTTAAATTGACCTTGTGATTCTTTTATATTTTCAATTATAGTATCATCATATCTATCCACACAATCAAAATGTTTTGATAATATTTTTCCCTTATTATCTGTATGAAGTGTTGTTGATACAAATTTAACCACATCAAATTTATCTTTATAAAATTCACCATTACAGAAATAATTCACTAGTAAATTTGATTTTCCTGATCTTACAGATCCTATGATTAAAGTTAAACTCGGCATTTGCGGAAGACTGGGATGTATATCATCAAATTTATCATTTGGAATTTCATCCTTTACTTTTAAGACCTTCGGTGCTTTACTTATTTTCGGCATTATTATTATACCATAAATATAATATTTTTTTTAATTAATTAATTTAATTACTTGATTTCTTAATTCAATTCTTTTTTCTAAAGGCATCCCTGTAAAATGTGCGGCGAAGTGTCCGGGTTTCCACTTCTTTTCAGGAGGTAAATCATGATCCCTATAAAATGATTGTATGATGTTATGTGGAATAATTGTTAAGGGCATCGGTCCATCAGGATTCATTACACATGTTAATTGAAAATCTTTTACCATAATATCTTGCTCCCATAATCCACTAAACTTTTTTTCAGGATACTTTTCACATAGATCCCATATATGTTGTAAATAATCGTATGTGTCCTGATTATTTTTACAAATTATAACTCCCGTATTGAAAGGACACCATACAACATCTTCCGATACAAGAATTTTATTAAATTCATAATTTTCAATTAATTCTTCAATTTTTATGATTTTATTTGTAATTAAAATATCATCATCAATCCATACAACTAAATCAATATCAGGATTATTTTTCATTTCTCTTTGTAATAACAATATCTTACTCCACGCTGGAGAGCGACTTTTTGTTAATGATTCAGTTTCTAAAACACATTTATATTTATGTAAATTACAATATTCTTCTAACTGATCAAACATAGGTTTTGATAAGAGAGGGCGATCACTTAATGAACAAAAAAGAGTTTTCATTTATTTGTTTATTTAGATAATATTTATTTTTAAATGTTTCATAAATTTTTATATTATCTGACAAAAATTTATAACTTCCCATATTAGAACCGAAACATGTATTCTTATGTAAAGCATCATCTTCAAATCCATATGGTTGCGGACTTAAATATCTCCGTCCATTTTTTACAGCAAATTTATTTTTATATTCTTGTGAAATAATAAAATCATCCCCGAGAAAACTTGCTGATAAATATTTATCAATTATATTATCCGACTTAAATGAAAAATGATTATAAAATTTTGTATACCATTTTATAAAACTTGAATATTGTGAATATTCAAAACATATCCCAGCATATCCTTCAACCATAGTTGTTTCACCTTCGACGATTACATAATTAAATTTATCATCATAATTAAATCCTGATCCTGTTGTAATGTTATTTTTAGTTTTATCATCTAACAATTGATAAAATAAATCCTTGTGATAAAATGTATCATCATCTATGATTATTAATTTATCCTGAAATAATTTTTTTTTCATAATAAATTCAAAACCTCCTAAATATTTACAAACAGGACCATAATCATCCACAAAATTAAAAACAACTTTTTTATTTGATTTACATAATTGTAAGAGTTTTTTAGGAATCTTAAATTTACCGAATCTTTTATATTCAGAACAAAGATTAATTACGAAAAATTTATAGTTCACTTTTAGATGCGGAATTATTTGTATCAACTTATCTAATCTTTTAGGAGTCGTTGTGCATGAAAGAATAAATCCCATTTTTAATTATTAAAGATTTTATTTTTAATATTAATTTACTTAAAAACAAATAATTGTTTATTATAAAAATAGATTATAATGACGAAAACTTATAAAATATATTTGTTGGAGGATATTAATGATTTGAAGTATGTTGGTTCTACGGGTGAAAAATATTTAAATTCAAGATTAGCAACACACAGGCGTGATAAAAAAATAGGACAATCATGTTCGTCAAGTAAATTAAATTTATACTATTCAAGTATGACTTTACTAGAAGAAGTTTCAGCAGAAGATAGATATAAAAGAGAAAAATATTGGATTAATGAAATAGATTGTGTCAATACAATCAAATATAAAACGCTTGAAGATTAACGAAGTGTTGCTTTGCTTAGTAACATATATCAAAGCGATTATTTAGTTTACCATTCGTTCGAGAACCATAATTATTTATTTTTGCTTTCATTTGTTCCCTTTGTTGTTGTATTAATTGTTCTTCTTTCTTTTTTGATTTTCTTTCTTTTCTAATTGCTTCATACTTTATGATAGCATCTAATTGTGCCTCTTCTAAATCTTTCTTAGTAAAGGTCTGTTGTATTATTTGTGGTTTAGGATCAGGAGCGAGTACCATTTCATCATCATTAACTTCACGTTTTAATTTTTCAAAGTCTTTCACCTTTTTCTTTTTCAATAATTCTTTTTCTTCGGCATCAAATTTCTTTTGTTCCGCACGTTCCTTTTGTTTTTGCTTACGACTTTCTAATGCCTTTTCACGAGCATATTTTAATTTTTCCTTGTGTTCCGCACTCATAGGTTTTCTAGTTTTTCCAGTTTTAGTTTTTTTAACTTCCTTAACAATTTGTTTTTTTACAATAGGTTCTTCGACTGGTTCATTTTTTGTTTCGGTTATTGTATCAAATATATTTTCTTCATTTACTTCTTCTTTTAAATTAACTGGTTCAGGGACATCTAAAGTATCTACTTTACCTTCAGCATCATCTTCATCTTCTATTTCCATAGTTATATCACTTTCAGGGACATCATCTTCCATAAAATTAAACATAACTCGTGGGGCATTCTTTTCCATTTTTATAATAATGAATATAAAAAATTTCTAAAAATAATTTAATTTTTTTTAAAAAACTTTAATTTATGACTTTTTTTTTTCTAAAATTTATTGTAATTTACATATGTCCCGCAGGAGGTTTATCCCTAAAGTATAAACATACGATTGATTGTCCTGCTACTATACGAGCATATTGTTCATTAATGTAATTAAATGATAAGTCAAAGTCAGTTAAGTTAATATCAGCAGGATTATCTAGATCCAACCAAACAAGATTAGAAGGTTCGTATGATACTATTCCTGTCTGTGTTTCTAAAGATGTTAAATGTGCGATTATTTTAGATCTATTTCCTGTGAAAGCATTTACTACATTTTGACCTAAATTATTTAATCGTAAGAATAATGACATATTATTTGTTAAGGATGCTATTTTAACACTTTCAAATATTACTTTTGATCCTACTGAAGATACTGCTGTATCAACTACTCCACGATTAAAACCTAGTAAATCCTTAGCATTCGCACGGAAAGAAGGACTATACACATCTGATTGTTCTAATACTAATACATGCTGAACATCAACTCCCCCTGATGCATTTGTATCATCCTGAACATATGGAACTACTGATAACGGATTATTAAAATCTCTTATTTCTACTTCATAGCAAGTATCATATGTTCTACCCAATAGTTCCATCGTCTCCCACCATCCTGATTTAAATTCAGTTGTAACATCATAGTCCCCATTATCAATACCCTGATATGTTTCAATTTCCATACTTCCAGATAAATTAGAAGCATTCGCACCTACCCATAATACAGGATGTAAACACCAGCATGCTTGATGAATAGGATGGAACATTTTATCTTTATCTTCACCAGTATGATATTGTGTAATTACTTCCCAACCATCTGTGGCGGCATTAAAAATTTCTGCTTTCATTCTTTCTCCTTCTGCTTCAAATTTAACTTTTGTATATTGTGTATCATCTAAATCCTTTCTAGCACCATTACCACTAAAAGTTGATGAAGCATTTTCCCAATATTTTACTTCTTGTAATGATGTGATTTCACCTGCTTCATTATATACTGAGTGGAATGCTACAAGTTGTCCTCCTCCATTTCTTGCGACACCAAAATCCATATATACAAAATCATTTATAAAACCTAAATCATCATTATCATATTTAGAAAAATATTCTGGTGAAAAATCACCAAAGGGTCCTTC
>Ga0181389_1000175_pt1 | contig 25339 bp, 28 predicted proteins | sample 12SPOviralmetaG_FD_130121 | JGI IMG/M metagenome (GOLD analysis project Ga0181389, IMG submission 130121) | Marine viral communities from the oligotrophic San Pedro Time Series (SPOT) site, San Pedro Channel, CA, USA - 12 SPOT_SRF_2010-06-29 | ecosystem: Environmental > Aquatic > Marine > Strait...
CAAAACGCTGCCGAAATATTTGTTGTTTACATTGTTTCCGGTCTGTGTTTATCCTGTAAATACCCCGGCCTTTTGCCGGATATTCTAACCACAACGAAAGGGGCATCACATGCCTAATGATTTAACAACCCTTCCATTCGGAAATCTTAGAGAGATACGGGACGGGTGGCAATTCGAACATTCCAACCCGTTCAATCTTGACCTATTCACACAGCGGGCCGTATTCGAACGGGTGCCAGTTGTTGCGGAACCGACTATTGATGATATCGTGCACCCTGAAAGAATGACGGGCTTCGATGCTATCTTTAATCGGGCATCCGGTGAAGTTGTCCAGATGCGACCCGTCCCCAAATCCTACCAGCTAGTGCCACATGAAACGATGTTAGCAAAGCAGGCTGAACAAATCCAAGATAGCGAATTGCGGAATCAGTCTGTTAAGGTGGTAGACCGTCTTTTCGAACAAGGGAAGAAGGCGCATCGGACAATATACTTTACCGATTTAACGTCTGAAGTGAAAAGCAGGGCGGGCAATGATAGCGTCGTGCCGCGCTTGGATGTTTTTAATTCGATTGATATGTCATGGGCGTTTCAGGTCTTCTCTGGTGCCTATCGTGACCTATGCCGCAATACCCTAGTCTTCGGCGGGGAAAAGGCTTACCACCAGAAGCGCAGGCATACCCGCAATCTGGACACCAGCGCAATGACTGGGAAGGCTATGCTGTCCTTAGACATGTTCACCAGCCAGCGTGAATTGATGGACAACTGGGCGCGTCGTTCGCTATCATCTAGGCAGTTTGCCGAAATATTGGAAGGTTCTATTTGTGCCAGACCAGCAAGGCCAAGCGATAATGAAGGCGACCGTCTGGTAAATAAAAGTCTGTTTAATTACATGATGGACTTATTCACAGAAGAGACTGACGAACTGGGCGAGACGATGTGGGCCGGATATAATGCCCTTACTCACTGGTCCACCCATACAATGGAAAAGGGGATATCCACCCAAAAACAGCATGAAGCACAGCGCACCCGTTCGGGCTTCGTTCGGGATATCCTAACGGGCGACGCTTGGCAGTCCCTAGAAATGGCGGCGGCATAATGTCTATTCTCGAAATCAAAACAGCAATCAGGGCATCACTTGCCCTGTTAGCAGAAGCCGCCATGTCCGGCGATAATGAAACCGCAGGAAAGCATTTTGATGAAATCATGATGCTGACTGGCAAGCTGGGGGACCATTGCTAGTGGAAGCTCTATACGTTATTTATAGAACGATGACTGTTGTTCTGTTATGCTTAATTATCTACTCAATCTTTGTTCAATAGAAAGGAACAAGAACCATGTTAGACCAAATCAAAACACAGCTCACACTTGCAACCCGTAGCGATAAGATGAGCCGCGAACATGTCGAGAAGGCGGCGGAATTACTTGCCGCATATATCGACAACAAAAAGCAGATAACCAAGATTCCGTCTTTTCGACGTACCAAGAGGGATGCTCTTCTTGCAGTGCTTGAGCGGCGCGTCTATCCCGTCACAATCAACACGCTTGCCAGCGATGCAGGTATCACCAAAGCCAGCGCATATACCTATATTAAGGAATTGCGGCGCGATGGTTATGCAATCGAAAGCATACGGGCTGGAACCCGCAAAGGTAAATATCAGCTAGCCAGAAGGGGGGCGTAATCATGGCGACAACTGATATCATAACCGCGCTGGATACCGTCATAACCGACAAGGTAGCAGGCGAGATGGACGACCGCGAATTACTTAGTCGGTCAGAGATTGAGGACTTTATCCAGTCTGAGCTTGATTATCGGCTTGAGGATATGGTAATAGAAATTATCAAGAACCGTCTTAGCTTTGACGTTTCAATCACAGAGTAAAGGAAGAGGTCATGAATAAAGAGATGATAGACTACAACATCACCAGCGATAACGCCGACCAGCTTGCCGTCGTACCTGTCGAGCAATTACGGCTTATTCACAATATGGTGAGCCAGCTTGATAATCAGGTGAACGTATTGAAAGCCAGCCTTGAGGCGTTCGGGGTGTCTGGTTATTCATTCGAGAAGACGGTGAAGACCGTCGCCGATATCCAAGTGAAGAAGGGGGGCGAATGATGATAGACCGTTACGGGTTTGTAGCGTTCTATGCCTGTTTGTTCCTTTGTCTGGTAACAGTATTGGCGACGGCATCATGAGTGCTTTACATATCCTGCTAGTTCTTTTACTATTATTGGACTAGCCCACAGTTTCTCCCAGAAGCACCCGTCAATAGTCTTGGCGGGTGTTTTTGTGTGTGGTGCTGGAATATGCCTGTAAGCATTGGTATTGCTTGGAAAGGTGCCCTGTCTATTGTCCTTGCATTGCTAGTTATACTAACAAGGACGGGCAACCCTTAGGGATACATGCCATAAAACACAGCGTAAACATGACAAATGACAAAACGTGCACCCGCGCAGGTGGGCGTATGTTGTTCGGTGGTGTATGTTCATCTAGTTCGCGGGGTTTGGGTGCCTGTCAGGTAATGACGAGACATCAATGATGGTTAAATAAAAAATATGACGCACACGGGTACGCATGGGCCACTGGGGGACCCCCCACACCTGCTAGCAATCCCGATATATTTTCTTATTTTTGTAGTTACCTGTATGGGGTTCCCGCGAACTCGTTATGTACCCCACGGGTACACACCGGACACAAAAAAAGGACCCTTTGTGGGGGTCCTGCGAACTCGTTATGTAGCCATGGGTAACATGGGGGGTTTACCCGGCGGGTTATAGACCATTGTATACCCGTATACGCCATCTGTCAACACAAAAAAGCACCCCTGTGTAATTTTTTTTATTGTGTGTGTCAAAAGGTGTTGACAAACAACGATACCACACCCATAATGGAGGTTGCTGGTGTTGCAAAACAGTGGGAAGCCTCTACTCAAATCTTTATTTTTTAAAAAAGACGGTATTACCCCGGAACGCAGCCAGCTACCTCACACAAAACACCGGATACCCGATGAATCTTCTTCCTCAATCGAGAGAAAAGAAGTCTCTCTCTGATAAACAGGAGACTTTTCTCACTGCGTTGTTCGAAAACGGTGGACACTTCAATCAAGCTGCCGAAGCTGCGGGATATTCCGTGGGTTCTGTGACGTGGTTGCGGGATAGATTGGCGGATGAGATTGTGGACCGCACACGAGCCGTCCTCGCTGGTCACAGTCTCCGTGCCGCGAACAAGATGGTGGAGCTTGTCGATACACCCGTCATCGAACGGGGCGACGACCTGAAGCTGCGGGCTGCAGAAGCGGTACTCAACCGTGTCGGCCTCGGTAAACAAGAGACAATGAATCACAACGTACAGGCTATCCACGGGGTAGTTCTGCTGCCACCGAAGAAAGAGATGGTCATAGATGCGGAGTGACAAGGAAATAAGACGTATCGCGCAAGAGAACTTCAGTAACCTGACTTCTCAAGAACAGGACCACTATAACAACAACCTGTCCCCCAGTGGGTCCGGCTTCAAAAAGTACAGACCCAACATGAGAGACGATTTCAAACCCCAGCGCATCGGTAAAGCGCACGGCGGTAAAATACATCGCGGAAGAAAGGCGATATACAATGGCTAGAAACTTACCAAGCAAAGATGGTATCAAAATGACTGGGCATATCGCTGGGAATGTGGCAAAGCACTCCCCTGCGCTTACTAAGCTAGTCCCGGCCTTCAGTAAACTAAACAAAAGGCAACAAGGTGCTGTAGCAACTTTGAAATCCTTACAAGGTTACTATCCTGATGATAAAAAATATTCAAACAAAAAAATAAAGGAGAAAATCTTCTCTTATTTAGGTGTCGCATCTGGGGAGTATGACGAGGGTAAAAAAGTAGGCGAAAACGAACTAGGCGACGTGACCCGTAGTTCACAAAAAAGAATAATGCCGGAAGGGTACGCCCACGGCGGTAAAATACACCGTGGACGCAAGGCTGCCTCTTCTGCGGATAAGAACGACTAAGGTATCCCTGTGTCATCTGACGAACAACAAGCACCCCCTAAAAAGAAGGGCCGTCCCAAGAAGGACCCCAATGCGCCAAAGGCAACTTACAATCTTTCTCGCGCTGAAAGAGCCAGACGTGCGCTACAAGCTCGTGTTCGCAAGGCTGAGAAGTCTAAGGAAAAGCACCAGCAGAAGGCACAAGATAAAGCCAGCTACGCTCGTAAGCTGAAGAAGAGTGCCAAGAAGGTGGAGACCGCCTTGAGCGAAACAGGTTCGCGGGTCGTGGATATGGATGATGTATCCAATCTCCCAGCAACCGTAAAAGAAATAATTGATGATACCCCCGTTATATTCAAACCCAATGATGGTCCTCAAGAAGAGTTCCTGTCTGCTCCTGAACAAGATGTCCTCTATGGCGGTGCAGCAGGCGGCGGCAAAAGTTTTGCCCTCCTTGCTGACCCTCTGCGTTATTGTCACAACGCTAATCACCGCGGGCTACTTCTCCGCCGAACTCTGGACGAACTGACTGAACTAATCGACAAGTCCAAGCAGTTATACCCCAAGGCATTTCCCGGAGCCATATACCGAGAAGCCAAATCCACGTGGGTCTTCCCCTCTGGGGCGACCATGTGGTTCACCTATCTAGACCGCGACAAAGACGTGACCCGTTTCCAAGGTCAGGCGTTCAACTGGATAGGCGTTGATGAAATCACCCAGTATCCGAGTAGCTATGTTTGGGATTATTTGCGTTCACGTCTTCGGTCAACAGACCCAGAACTACAGAAGAACCTCTGTATGCGATGCACTGCGAACCCCGGTGGCGTGGGTGGCTGGTGGGTCAAAAAGATGTATATCGAAAAGCACGAAGCTAACAAGGCTTTTCCCGCGTATGACCCAGAGACGGGCAAAGCGTTTCTTTGGCCTGACGCACATCCTACGAGAGCAGGTCAACCTCTGTTCTACAGGAAGTTCGTTCCGGCAAGACTAACCGACAACCCCTACCTCATGGCAGACGGACAATACGAAGCGATGCTCCGTTCACTGCCCGATGTAGAACGCCGCAGACTTCTAGATGGAGACTGGGACGTAGCAGAGGGAGCAGCCTTTCCTGAGTTCTCTCGCGCTAGGCACGTCGTCGAACCTTTCGAGATGCCAACCAACTGGCCCCGTATCCGTGCTGCGGATTACGGATATGCCTCCCCGTCTTGTGTCCTTTGGGGCGCAATCGACTGGGATAACAACATCTGGGTGTATAAGGAGTTATACGCTAAACACTTGACAGGTGAGCAGTTGGCTGATAAAATACTAGAAATGGAAGAGCTAGACCCTTCGCCCCATTATAATGTCCTTGATGCCTCGTGCTGGAACAAGACAGGCTTCGGACCATCTATCGCTGAAACAATGATGAGAGCAGGAGTTCGGTGGACACCATCAGACCGAAGTAGAATACAAGGAAAGATGGAATTACACAGAAGACTATCTGACGACCCCTACTCCCAAGAGCCGCGTTTAAGAATCTTCTCCACTTGTAAACACACTGTCGCACAGATGTCAGGTATTCCGCTGTCCAAAACCAATAGTGAAGACGTTGATACCAAAGCTGAAGACCACGCATATGATGCACTCCGTTATATGGTTATGACTCGTACAAGTAGTTATACATCAATTCACAAGACATTGCAAGGCATAAAAGAACAAGTATACCAACCCATGGACACGACTTTCGGATACTAGATGGCACTCACAGCAATAGAATTAGCAGAAAAAGCAAAAGCAGGTACGCTCACTGTAGGTGAAGCTATTGACTTTGGTGAGGCCAACGCTGATAAGACGGGTCAGACAACCTACAAAAAGAACATGCCTACGCTTCGTAACAATATTACCAAGCTAGGTTTAAGTCTTGACATGCCTTACAAAGACTTAAAAAATAACGTAGAACTGTTCACCATCGAAGGTACACCGCAGGGTGTCAAGCCTGCAAACAGAATAACGCCTATTCAAAACCTAGAATCTATTTTGCGAGGCACTGAGAACGCACCATTCAATCGCTACGGGGTCACCGGAGTTATGGAAAAAATAGGTGCTGTAGAAGAGGTTATGTACCCCAAACTTGCAGGTGCAGGCAGTGCAGGTGGAACTCAACGTACAGGACTTGCTGGTACACGTCCTATGCAGGGACTTCTTTCTCGCGCAGACTTTCTTGGTATTTATAAAGAGGCCCTACCAGAAATTGCTGCAAAGTACAACCAAGCTACTGCAGATATCATGCAGTATCATGCCACTACAGCAACAAGACCAGAGCAATTATTAGGTTTTAAAAAATCTGATGTGGTTGTCGGGCCTGATACTATAACTTTAAAAGCCAAAGATAAAACAAAGAAAGACCGCAAGGGCCGCCCTGAACTTAGCTATTCAAAAGATTCTAAAATAGGGCGTATGCTTCTTAATAACTACGAATCTACCACGTCAGAGCTTCTGTTTGATGTAACAGAGGGTGAGTTCACCGATGCTTTTAAGAATCACATAACGCCTCGTTTGAAGCCCTTTGAAAAGGTACTGCCTCTCGCAGAAGATAGAAGCAGGGGTCCTGACGGAAAAATTGTAACAACCACTAAACCTGTTTTTACACCCTCCGCTATCCGGCATATCATACCCCGTTTTCTAGAGCAAGAATTTAATTTCAGTAAAGATATCATCGAAGGCATAATGGGCCATACCGGAGCAAGCACCCTGAGTAAAAACTACACAGGTATGGTTCCCAAGCGTGACCTCTCTCTTTTCCTACAAAACCCTGAAGAGTTTAGTACGACTGCTTTTGGAGAGGCAGGTAAACCGCGAATAGACCTTTCGCTACTTTCTGACGAAGATAAAGAAGCTATTGCCAAAGAACAACGAGATACTGTGATAGTAGAAGAACGAGCAGCAAAGAGTCAAGCAGAAGCTGTGGAAGCAGAGGCACTTGCTAAAAAAACATCTACGTTAGCAGCTATAACGCCTGAAGATATTCAAAAAGCTGAAGAAGCTGAACGGTCTTTACAAGAGGCTAAGGCTAGAGGTGCAGAGACTGCTAAATCAGCAGGTAAAGCAACTTTAAATAAAACTCCTGCATCTGCCACCTCAAATTTAAGTGACTACTTAGACCAAAATCCAGAAGTTAAAAATCAACTGGAAAAAACTGGTTTATTAAATAGGTTTCTTACTAAGCTGCCCGGCCCCATTAAAAAGTCATTAGGGCCTCTGGGTTTAGGTCTGACTGCAGCAACTGCTGCCTCGACAGTAACTGAGGTAGAAGCGGCTACAGGCTCTCCTGCCCTTGCTGCCATCGCTGGCGCATCAGAGTTTGGCCCTATAGGGTACAGTGACGTACGAGACATTGCTGCTGGACGGTCAGAGCCTGACACGTTTGGTACAACACCTGCTAGTCGCATAGCTGCCGAAGAACAGGCAGGTTTTATCGACTTAGGACGTGACAGGGGACCTGAAGCCGCTCCTGCCACTCAACAAGACCAAGGCTTTTTATCTAGATAACAAGGAGGCAGAAATGCCAGACAACAATTACAACTACGGCGCAGCGTACGTCATGAACTCTGATAAAGTCAGCGTTGATACAGACGAAGGCGCATCTAAGCTATACCGTGAAAAGCCTGAGTTCGACACGGCTGTACAAAACTTGGGTGGACTTGCAGAAGCCATGCCTAAGAAACAAACAAAGCCTACAGTAGAAGCCTCATTCAACACGATGGCTGACGATAGAAACTACTTTAGCTAGGACTTCATATGTCAGAAGATAATTTCCTTCAACCCGAAGATGACACTACTATCTCGGTATCAGATGCGGATGAGCAATTTCCGGGTCTGGCGGGGTACGTAAAACAGAAGTTCGAAGAAGCTGAAAACGGGCGGTTCTCCTATGAACAACGCTGGTTGCAAGCCTATAAGAACTTTCGTGGTGTAACTGACTCTACGACACAGTACAGAGACTCTGAACGGTCGAAGGTTTTTGTTCGAATCACTAAGACAAAAGTTCTTGCTGCCTACGGGCAGATTATGGACATCCTCTTTGCAAACAAGAAGTTTCCTTTGGTTGTGCAGTCTTCGCCAATGCCTGAGGGAATAGCAGAATTTGCACATATGGAAACCCCCATCGACCAGATGGAACAAGAAGACCCATACGGGTTTGTCGGAGATGGTCGGGACCTACCGCCCGGAGCATTGGGTTCTTTGCCCTCTAAAGGGTTTCTAGGCGGCCTTGAAGGTGAAATGGGTAGTCTACCCCTTGCCGAAGGTCCTTCGCGTGTGGGTGAGCCTCAAATCAGCCCTGCACAGAAGGCAGCTTTGAACATGGAGAAGTGTATCCATGACCAACTGCTGGATACCAACGCTGTGAATGTCTTGAGAAAAGCGATATTCGAGTCATCTCTTTTGGGTACGGGTATTGTCAAAGGTCCCTTTAACTTCTACAAGCGTATCCACAAGTGGGAACGCAATGAAGAAGGAGAGCGTGAGTACGCTCCTTACGAGAAGACTGTCCCTCGGATTGAGATGGTATCAGCGTGGGACTTCCACCCTGACCCGTCTGCTACGAGCGTAGATGACTGTGAGTATGTCATCGAACGTCACAGACTGAACCGCCAGCAGTTACGTGCCTTGATTAAACGTCCTCACTTCATAGCAGAAGCTATCGAGGAGTGTCTTGCAAAAGGTGCTAACTACGAAGACAAGTACTATGAAGACACCATCCGCGAAGATGAAACAGAGCCGTACGTATCAGAGAGCAGATTTGAAGTCCTAGAATACTGGGGCGTTCTCGATTCTCAGCTTGCCGAAAAAGCAGGCTTTACTGATACCGATTCGATGAGTCAGTTCGATGAACTGCAAGTCAACGTGTGGGTTTGTGGAAATATGATTCTACGGTGTGTTCTCAACCCGTTCACTCCTGCTCGTATTCCATACCAAGTGTTTCCATACGAAGTCAACCCTTATCAGTTGTGGGGTGTCGGCGTAGCAGAGAACATGGAAGATGCCCAGAAGTTGATGAACGGTCACGTTCGTATGGCGATTGATAACCTAGCTCTTGCTGGCAACATGGTATTCGACGTAGATGAGGCCAGCCTCGTACCCGGACAGAACATGGACATCTTTCCCGGAAAGATATTCCGTCGTCAGTCAGGGGTCACAGGCACAGCTATCAACGGCTTGAAGTTTCCGAATACCGCACCTGAGAATATTCAGATGTATCAAATCAGCCGTCAGCTTGCAGATGAGGAGACAGGCATACCTTCTGTTATGCACGGTCAGACGGGCGTATCAGGCACAGGTCGTACCGCATCGGGGCTTTCGATGCTCATGGGTTCTGCAGGTCTGTCTATGAAGACTGTCGTCAAGAACATCGACGACATGCTTCTCAAGCCTTTGGGCGAGGCATACTTCCAGTGGAACATGCAGTTCAACGACAAGTCTCCCGACATCGAAGGCGACTTGGAAATCAAACCTCGTGGTGTGGCTGCTGTTATGCAGAAGGAAGTTCGTAGTCAGCGTTTGACAACACTACTTCAGACAGTTGCCAATCCGATGCTGGCTCCGTTTGTCAAGATACCGAACTTGATGCGGGAGTTGGCTATATCGCAGGACATCGACCCTGATAGTCTTGTCAACGATACGAACGAAGCTCAGATTTACGCACAGATGTTACAAGGAATGATGGCAAATGCTCAACAAGCACCAAGCGCAGAAGCTGGCCCCGCTGGTCAACAACAAGGAATGGGTCCTGCTGGAGGAGTACCTCAAGGACCTCCGGGAATTGACGATTCAGGGCGTGGTGATGGCACAATCGGAGTCGGAACTCCGCCAAGCGCAGGGGAAGCTGGCTTTACTGGAAATGCTCCTCAAATTGAAGAATAACCACGAGGCGGTGATTAAGAATGGCTGATAGAATCCAAATAGGAGTAGGACCCCGTATATCTTACGACGAGTCTAGACGTATAAGTTTTTCAGGCGGCAACAAGGAAGTGCTGACAAGAGACCAGTACCAAAACTCCTACGTCGATTTTTTCAACCAAACCTTAGGGATGCCCACCTTAGGAGAAGAGACAGGCATAGACGTTTCAACTCCTGAGATAGCAGGGGTTTCTACAGGGCAAGATAACAGTGATGGATATGAAGATTCCCAAACCACACTGCAGACTAACTTAAACAAGGCTCTAGCCGGAGACCGTAGACCTTTCGGGGGAACCTTTAAGTACGGGGCAGACGCTTATAATCCTGATTTTGACCTCAACGCTCATTTACAAAAAAACAATCCAGATAGACTTAATATATTTAACAGTCTTACAGGGCCTCTTGCTACAGGAAACTTTTCCGACGTGGATTTGGGAGCTGTGTTCGACTCTGCTGCAAAAAGCGTTACAGAGCTACCCGGCTCAGTTGGAAAAACTGCCACAGAATTAAAGCGAGAAGGTTTTGTAAAAACCCTAGAGGCTAATAAAGAAAAAGCAGCCAGTACTCTTTTTGGTATGTTGGGAGGTATTCCCGGTGCTGTTGCAGGAAGTTTCATAGGAGGCAAAGCGGATAAAAACGCCTTTGGAAATACCAGCTTTAGACCCGGTGGAGCTTTAGGTGGTGTCTTCGATTTTCTGACTGCCAAACAGAGCGACCACATAACTAAGATTAAAGCTGCCACATCAGCAGGGTCTTCCGCTAAAGGGTTTGCCATGACTCTCGGAAACTTTGGCATAACTCGTCCTCCGGGAAGCCGTGCCTACACGGGAAACATGAGAGGGATGAGCCACGTTCAAGTCAAAGCCTTAGAAGCTCTGAGTAAAGGGTTCGTTCCGTCTGGATACAATATCGTAACTGAAACAGGCAAGAAGCTGACAGACGAGGGTTACACAACAGGTCAGTTAAGCACGGGTTCGTTCTATCGAGATGATGGTGCTGTCATGTCAGCAGACGGCAGGACTGTTGCTGGTGCTGGGTATGAAACAGATGCCAGAGCGCTTGCCACAAAATTTGGAGTGGACTACGACATACGCAGGGAGGATGTTTTAACCGTTATAAACGATGCGCGGCGAAATGGAGGCGGTCTAGAAGCGGGCATGATAACGCTGTCTGGAAATAACATCACGTCATCTATGAACTTCTACGGGGCAGACTCTGGCGTTGCTGGCACTGGGGCTGTAACACGGAGCGGCGATGGTCAAAAGTTCAGCGGCTCATACTATGATACAGCCACAGGTAAAACAATTACAGTACCCTCAAGTGTAACCATCGGGGGGTATGACGCCGATACTGGAACCTATACTCCACCAACAGCTACATACGATTATTCTGGTGAAACCCCGCCTGATTCTGCTGCGGATACAGGACGTCCGGGGGGCGATAACCCCAGTGGAGACAGCTCCGGTAATTACGGTGATGCAGCAGATGCACGTCAAGACGCTGCCGACGAAGCGACAGGAGACGGACGTTCCGGCGGTCCTGAGGATGGACGTGCCTTGGGAGGTCGCATCGGCATGGCTGCAGGTGGACAGATGGCAGCAGGCATGGAACCGTCTGGATTTATCGGTGCGCCGCCTAGTCAGGTACCCGAAGGACAGACAGTTGCAGACAACGTGAATACCCAAAAGCCAGAGGGAACATTTGTCATAAATGCAGCAGCCGTGGAGTTCGCAGGAGAACAAGATATCGTCAAGATGCTCAATGACGCACAAAAAGAAGCAGTTAGACGTGGAATAGCACTTGACAATGACGAATCTAGCGGTAAACTAATAGATGTGGCTGTATCACGCGGAGAAGTGACAGTTGCACCTTACCTCGTCAAAATCATCGGTGAAGACCGCCTTACCAAGATAAACAATCGGGGTAAGCCGGAAACTCGAGAGCGCATCCAAGAGAATGGTCAGCAGATGGCTGCACAGGGCGGGTTCATCGGACTTGCTAATGGGGGCATGGCTAACAGTTCTGAAAACTACGAAGATAAGATAATTGTAGACGAAGTACGTCGCAAGATGGAAGCTATATTTAAGACAGCAGAAGAAAGAGGAATAGACGTTACCTCTGAGTACCCCGGTCCCGAAGAACAAAAATACTTTGAAGACATAGCCCGTTTAAATCCGGGAACACAGCCTATTACGGGGAACTGGTCTGCAGGTCTGGGAGAGATGAATGTTCCTAATACTAAAACCCCGACTTTATTTAACCTGTTTGCTTTAGCAGAAGAGATGGCGCATACGGAGTTTTTTGATAATATAAATAAAAAGGCAGAAGCTGACCCTGATTACGAAGCTGTATTTGAACAGAGTGAAGAGGGTAGATTTGCAGAAGAGCTACGTGCTAAAATGATAGCTTTTGAAACTGTAGGCGGATTGCTACCTGCAGGTAAAGCAACCGCAGATATGACACTAAACGATTATGCTAGTGACTTTGTTTATTATCTAAAAAATAACGCGGATAAATCCGTATACGAAGCAATGCTAAAGAAGTACCCCAGTTTAAAAAATGCAAAATCTGCAGTGCTGCCTATGGCTGAAGGTGGGTTCCTTGAAAATCCACAAGCGTATGCTCTCGGTGATAAAGTAAAAGTGTACAGAGGGGAACCTCTCGACTTAGAAAAAGTAAATCCAACAGACTATGGATACGGAAGTGACGACGTTGGTAAATTCCATACTCCCGATAAAAACCGCGCAAGAAAATTTGCAGCAGGTGGAGGAAGAGGCAACCAAGTTATCCTCAGTCGTAAAGTTACTATGGACCAACTTTTTGACGGAGTAGAAGAGGCTTGGAAAGTACAAGGTAAAAAGAAAACAGACTACTTTGCCAAAATGCCCAAAAAAGAACTCGATAAGAACTTAAAGTTTATAAAAAGCCTGAGGGCTGCCTACGCATCAGGAGAACGCTCTGTAGATTCTATGGTTATGTTTTTGCAAGAGCAAGTATTTGACGGTAAATCTAAAATAGACTTTATGGAAACTTTTAAAAATGACCCATTGTCTGGCGGTAAACTTTTAGTTAAAGCTATTGGCAAGGTAGCCACCAAAGCAGCACCACCTATAGCTATACTAGAGAGGGCATTCAACGCCACGCCTGTAGCCGACGCTACTTTAGGCGACTCTTTTTTAAATAGCTCGGCAACTCCAGACTTTACAAAGAATAAGAATTAGTCAGCTACCCGCAATACTGCGGCCCTGACATAACCGAAGCGGCTACCTACACGCCAAGTAGCCCCGCACTATGAGGTAAAGAAATGGCAAAAGCAAGAGGCCACCGTGCCAACAAACCTAACGATTCATTTGGTGCAATAAATAATGATTCGTTATATCGTGGAAAGCACCGTGACGCAGTTTACATCGACGACGATGATGAAGACAACGAAGCGGAAGAAACTACAGAAACACAACAAGCGAACACCGAAGAGGCCACTTCGCAAGATAGCACCAGTTTCGTAGAGAATAAAAAAGAAGCGGAACACGATTACAAGAAACGCTATGATGACTTAAAGCGACACTACGACGAAAAAGTAGGAGAGTTCAAGTCAGAAGTAGAATCACTTCGCAACACGATGACAGAACGGGCGGCAGAAATGCCTAGGGGTGTAACACCACCTCGTACGCAAGAAGAACTCGCAGAGTTCAAGGAGCGTTACCCTGACGTTTTTGAAGTAGTACAAACTGTGTCCTCTATGCAAACAGAGTCACAAGTTTCAAAACTACGCGAAGAATTGGGAACTATCAAAGACCGGGAACAGGAACTAGAGAAGCAGAAAGCCTTCGAGGAACTGCTACGGCTCCACCCAGACTTCGACGAACTCAAGACAAGTGATGAGTTTCTAAAGTGGCTAGAAGACCAGCCACAGTCCATCGCAGATGGCATCTATAAGAATAACAAAGATGCTAAGTGGGCGGCACGGGTCATAGACCTCTATAAAGCCGATACTGGCTTAACCAAGAAGAAATCTAAGTCTTCACCATCAGCAGCAGATGCAATTACAAAAACCCCTGCTAGGGACGTAAGCACCAATGCTGGTAACAAGAAGATTTGGAAGGCTTCAGAAATTCGTACCCTAAAACCGTGGCAGTTCGAAAAGCTAGAAAGCGAAATCGACGCTGCCCGTTCTGAAGGTCGAATAGATTTAAACAACTAACTAAACCTCAAAAAATGGAAGGATTGAACTCATGGCGTTCGATACTGCTGCAGGTTATGGTAACCTGCCTTCCGGTAACTTTGCACCGGAAATTTTCAGCCAAAAGGTTCTCAAGTTTTTCCGTCGTGCTTCGGTTATTGAAGATATTACAAATACCGATTACGCTGGCGAAATTGAAAACTTTGGCGATACAGTCAAAATCATTAAGGAGCCGACTGTAACTGTCTCTTCTTATCAGCGAGGCTCTGTGGTAAACCCACAAGACTTGGCTGATGACCAAATCTCTATGGTCGTTGACAATGCAAACGCTTTCGCGTTTAAAATTGACGACATCGAAGAGCGTCACTCACACATCAACTTCGAAGCACTTGCCACCTCTTCTGGTGCGTTTGCTCTGAAGCGCAAGTACGATGCTGCTGTTCTACAGCACATCTCTGATGCCGCTGGTATTGCAGCGTCTGCCGTTTCTGGTACGACTCTAACAAATACCGCAGCAGCAGGCACACTAGGAACAGCCAATGCTCCTATTAACGTTGAAACAAATGACAACGGCATCAATCTGATGTTGGCTATGGCTCGTCTACTTGACGACCAGTCTGTGCCTGAAGAAAACCGCTGGTTTGTAGCACCTCCAATCTTCTACGAGAAGATGTTCCAAGCTGGTAACAAAATTGCTGAAGTCCAAGTGACTGGCGATGCTTCATCTCCGCTGCGTAATGGCCTTGCCATCAACGGTTCCTTCGCTGGTTTCCGTTGTTACAAGTCTACTGCACTAAACAGCACAGGTGGAACTGACCAAGTAACTCTGACTGACGGCTCCGCAACTCTTGCAACAGACGGCTCCGAGAACGTAGTTCTTGCTGGTCACATGTCTGCTGTAGCGACTGCATCCCACATCGCTAAAACCGAAGTGGTTCGTTCAACTGAGTCATTCTCTGATGTCATTCGTGGACTTCACGTTTTTGGTCGCAAAGTACTGCGTCAAGAAGCTGTTGTTCGTGGCGTCATTGACTTCGCGTAAGGGGGGCTAGATAAATGGCTACTATTGATTTCACCATAACAGGTGGGGGAACTGTAGGACACCCCGCTCACGCGATTCGTCCTTACGTTGTGCAGTCAAAGATTTTTGATGCTGCCGACGCAAACCTTACAGCTAACGATGTCATTAAAGTGATTGACCTACCGGACAACTCAATTGTTCTTGGTGGTTGCCTTGATGTCCTTGAAGCTGGTGGTTCTAGTGTGACTTTTGACGTTGGTGTCAGCACCGACATTGATGCCTTCTGTGATGGTGTCGATGGCAACGCTGATGCTATCTACAATTTTCACCCTACAGCAGCAGGTATCAACACAGTAATTGCTACAGACGCTATCCAAGTTAAAATCTTGGGTGCAGATTCTGCTGTAGTTCGTTTCCGTGTTATTGCTCTGATTGCTGACATTGGTGACCCAACTAAGTTGGTCCAGACTGCTTCAGTTCAGACTGGCGTGTAACATTGATTGAGGGGGAGGGGAAACTTTCCCCCTTGACGACTTTTTAATTTCATGATATAAGCAGCTATCCTCTGCAGGGATATACCCCTAATGTTCAAAGCAATACTTTTCATATGTAGCCCGCTACTAGGCAGTACCGAGTGTTTAGAAATAGAAGACACCCGTGGTCCGTATGATACAAGAGGAGAGTGCATATCTCGTGCAGTAGAAATGTATCATTCTACGCAGTTAATAGTACCGCCCCCATATAAATCTGTTAAGTACAAATGTGAGAGTGGGATATAATGCCCCGTAAAAAAGAAACACCTATAAAGAAAACAACTAAAGGAAAGGGTGCTAACTACCGCCCTACCAAGTCTGGCGCAGGTATGACTGCAAAAGGCGTTAAAGAATATAAGAAAAAGAATCCCGGTTCTAAACTAAAAACAGCAGTTACAGGCAAAGTTAAGCCCGGAAGTACAGCGGCTAAACGCCGTAAATCTTTTTGTGCTAGGTCAGCAGGGCAGATGAAGAAGTTTCCTAAAGCTGCAAAAGACCCTAACAGCCGTTTGCGTCAAGCAAGAAAGAGATGGAAATGCTAGCTGCACTCATAGGACCCATATCTTCTATAGCCAGTACGTGGCTCGAAGGTAAAGTAGAAAAGACAAAAGCAGAAACAGGAGCCAAAGTTGCAAGAGCTAAAGCTGAAGCTGTCATCATGGAAAAGAAAGCTACTGGCGAAATCGACTGGGATTTGGCTATGGCTGAAGGAAGTAAAAGCTCGTGGAAAGACGAATGGATTACAATTTTATTTTCTGTACCGCTCATACTTGCTTTCTGTGGAGAGTGGGGTAGAGGCGTTGTGCAGGAAGGTTTCACAGCTTTACAAGCGATGCCGGAGTGGTATCAGTACAGCTTGGGCCTCATTGTGGCAGCGTCGCTAGGTATGCGTGGCGCAACCAAGATGTTTGGGAAGAAGTGATGAGCGTCGAAACCTTTCTCAAGTGGAAGATACTTCCTCGCTTTATGATGCTAGCCAGTACAATCATGTCGTGGCGTTGCGCTGAATGGTTCATGGCTTTACCAGACCCAACAGGCGCACAGTCAGCTTTTGTATCTGTAGTGATGGGCGTTATGACTGGTGTGTTTGGTATTTGGATGGGTCACGAACACAAGGGTGATAACCAGTGAAACAAGCAGCCACAAAGCTAAACGAAGCAAGTGAGATAACTATCCCTCTCCGCAATCTCATCAGTATGATTGCGTTCACTGCCGTTAGTGTGTGGGTTTACTTTGGCTTAACTGAGCGTATTAGTTTTTTAGAACACAACCTAGAACTTACTATGGAAGAAGTCGAAGAAAACGACAACTGGATTGATGAGTTCGAACCACCTAAGTCTGTACAAGATACGGTAGGCAGGGTACACGAATTAGAAATTGAACTGGCTAAGTTAAAACTAATGATGGAGAATACCAAATGAAGAAGACGGTAGAGGCACCAAAAGGTTTTCACTGGATGAAGTCCGGCAAAGGTTACAAACTTATGAAGGGTGATTACAAGCCCCACAAGGGAGCCGTTAAAAAGGCTTCTTTCGAAGTACAGAAGGTACACGGATGAACTACAATCGTAAAGCTCTTATCGACCAACTCGTATTACACGAGGGCCTTAAACTACAAGTCTATCAAGACCATCTGGGCATCGACACAATCGGTGTAGGTAGAAACCTCGAAGACAGAGGCATCACCGACGGCGAACTGGCCTTTATGAGCCTTCTCAAAAACGAAATATACGACACGGGTATTACAGAAGCTAATGCTCGTTTCCTTTTGTCCAACGACATAGACATCGTAGAGAAAGAACTACTCAATGCTCACCCTTGCATTGAACGTATGGATGACGTTCGTATTCGTGTGGTACTTGACATGGCCTTTAACATGGGAGTGCCGCGCCTCTGTAAGTTCAAGAACATGTGGGCAGGCATTGAAGACGGCGATTACATCAAGGCTTGCGTCGAGATGCTCGACTCTCGCTGGGCAAAGCAGGTAGGCAACAGGGCAATTCGTTTGTCCGAAGCCATGAGAACAGGAGAACTCAATGGCAGCACCTAAGAAAAAAGCAAAGAGTCGTGTAAACGAGGCTGGCAACTACACCAAGCCAACCATGAGAAAGCGTCTATTCAACAGCATCAAGGCAGGTACTAAAGGCGGCAAAGCAGGTCAATGGTCAGCACGTAAAGCACAGATGCTTGCGGTGGCTTACAAAAAAGCAGGTGGCGGATACAAATGATTGCAGAAACATTAGCGGGTATCGCACTTGTAAAGAGTGCTGTAGATGGCATTAAATCCGCTATTGGAACAGCAAACGACATAGGCGAGATTGCACAACACATAGATAACCTGTTCGAGGGTGAAAGCCAAGTACAGAAGTCTCGCAACAAGAAAGCAGGCGTAGACCAGTTTAACGTCAAGTCCGTAGCCCAAGAAACTATCGACGCTAGGCTAGCTCAAGAAAAGATGTATGAGATGAGCCAGATGATTGACCTGCGGTTTGGGCATGGTACTTGGGCAGGCATCGTAAGCGAAAGAGCGAGACGTATCCAAGAAGCTAAAGAAGCAGCAAAAAAGGCACGTATCGAGAAAGCTAGACAACAACACGAACTTTTCGAGACAATAAAGACCGTGGCTATTATTGTAGGCGTAGCCTTGATAGCAGCAGGTTCTCTGGTAGCTGTTGTATTGACTTCTCCCTAGAAGAACAGTATAATATAGTATTTAGGAGTTCTCATGCGTAAATTAGCTGTAGATGCGCTATCCCACAAGTACAAAGCGGAGATGTCAGATGCAAAGTATGTATTCTACAATTACCTTAAAAATCCTGTTGCTATCGGTGAACATCCGAATCTGCTTGAAGAAATGGATACAGCAGTTAAAAAATATGCGGAAGCTGTGGATAAGCTAAGAACATTGACCTATTTAGCAGGAGGCATAGATGGCCTTGGAGAAGAGCCAACGCTCTTTAAAAGCGTGGACTAAACAAAAGTGGAGAACCAAGAGTGGAAAACCTTCTACTCAAGGCCCCAAAGCTACAGGAGAGCGATACCTTCCTGAAAAAGCAATCAAGGCACTCACCCCTGCTGAATATGCAGCAACGACTCGTAAGAAACGAGCGGCTACGAAGAGCGGGAAACAGGTCTCGAAGCAACCGAAGAAAATTGCAAAGAAAACTCGCACGTATAGGAAGACGAAATAATAAATGGCTAGCACATACCTCACATTGGTAAACGATGTTCTTCGGGACATGAACGAAGTAGAACTCACCAGTTCTAACTTCACAGCTTCTCGTGGAGTACAGACGACTGTTAAGGACTATGTAAACCGTGCTGTCTCTGATATCTTAAACTCAGAACTAAACTGGCCCTTTACTCGTTCAGAAGGTGCTGTTGATGTTATCGCAGGAAAAGGTATTTACAGCTATGCTTCCGTAGATTCTACGTTGAAGTACATAGATTACGACAACGTATTCTTGCAGCCTAAGAACTATATAACCAACGGTACATTCGAGATATCGGGCGCAGCAAGTATTACAGGTTGGACTACAGTAGGCGGTACCCCTGCCGCTAGTTCTAAGTTTGGCAACACCCTGCTTCTCACCAATGCAGAAGCAAGCCAAGCAGTAACAGATTTGATTGTGGGTCGTAGCTACACAGTTCTCATCCAAACGAGTGGTGCTACTCTCACAGCGGAGATAGGCACAAGCTCTGGTGGTTCGCAGACTTCTTCTTCGACTCTGACTATTTCCAGTGGAAATGAAATACTATTATCACAACTGAGCTTCACTGCTACAGCGGTTACACACTATGTTAGCTTTACAGAAGCCGCAGGAGAAGCCGCATTTGTTAAGTTTGTAGAACTTAGTGAGGACGTAACTCCTGTGCCTTTGCGGTACCTGTCTTTCGAAGAGTACACCGAAAGATTTCGGGAGAGAGACACGCGGCTCACCACAGATAAATTTGCAGACCCAGAATACGTGTACACGACATACAACAACGAGTTGGGCCTGACTCCTATTCCAAAAGACAGTAACCGCACTTTGAAGTTTGACTACTATGTATCCAATACGGACTTAACTGCGGCTACAGACACGACTATTATACCCACGCGCTTTGAACCTGTTATTAACTCTCGCGCCAAGTACTATACTCACATGTTTCGCTCTGATGTCCAGACAGCACAGTTCTCTTTAAAAGAGTATCAGGACGGATTGAAGCGTATGCGTATTGAGCTATTAAACAGAAAAGACTACATGAGAGCAGTTTAAGTATGCCTGACTTACAACTACAAGGAGTACAGCCCCTGTCCTTCAACTGTGAGGGTGGTCTTGTTCTAAACAAGTCTACCTTTATTATGCAGCCCGGACAAGCCCTTGAGTTACGTAACTTTGAGCCTGACGTAGGTGGCGGCTATAAACGTATTAGTGGTTTTAGACCCTTTGTAAATGCCGTCGTTCCAGAAACTAACGTATCTACTGAAGCTGTTCTTATGTCAACAATCTTTGACAATAAGGTTCTAGCAGCACGAGGCGATAAGATATTTAGTTCTGCGTCTAGTGAACTAACCCAGAAGATAGCAGCTAACACTGCCATGACTGGTTCAGGAACATTGAACGTGGATTCCACGACTGGATTCAGTTCTAGCGGAACAGTACAAATAAACTCGGAGTTGTTCACATACACAGGAGTAACGGCGTTCACCCTCACAGGTGTTACTCGTGCAACAAGCAGTACAACTGCAGCCGCACACGCAGTTGACGATGTAGCGTCGGAGTCATGGACAACCAGAGACACAGGCCGCACTAATGCAGCTAAGTATAACTTCGAGCGTTATAACTTCGATGGTAACGAAAAGATTATCGTTGTAGACCAGACCAATGCTCCAACCATATTTAACACATCACTAGCAGCAACCGATGTTAGCGCAAGCGCAGTTGCTGGCGCAAAGCACGTAGTAGCTTTTAAGAATCACATGTTCTACTCTGGCATGTCGTCCACACCACAAGAGATGGTATTCAGTGAGCCGTTCGACGAGGACGGTTTTACCGCTAGTGATGGTGCAGGAAGTATTAAGGTCGATGACACAATCGTTGGTCTCAAGGTCTTTCGTGATAACTTGTTTATCTTCTGTGAAAACAGGATATTTAAACTGGGCGGCAGTGATTTAGACGACTTTGCTATCGTTCCTGTCACTCGTAACATCGGGTGTGTCAACGGGTTTACCATTCAGGAATTTGCAGGTGACCTTATCTTCCTCGGCCCTGACGGATTACGCACAGTTGCTGGTACTGCCAGAATTGGTGACGTGGAACTGGGAACTATAAGCGCAAACGTACAAGAGTTGTTTCGTGAACAATTGTCTAACTCGGGTAGCTTTGACTCGCTTGTTATTCCCGATAAGACCCAGTACCGTATATTCTTTTCAAAAGACAGTGCAGCAGACATAGCAACACACGGCGTTATCTGTGTTATGAAGGGTCAATCGTTTGAGTTTGCAGAGACACAAGGCATACGACCGTCTTCTACAGACACTATTGTAGAATCAGGAAACGTGATTGCCATACACGGCGGTTTTGATGGGTATATCTACCGACAAGAAAGAGGCAACACTTTCAACGGAACTTTAATCAACGCAAAATACAGAAGTCCTGACATTACATTTGGAGACCCCGGAGTTCGCAAGCATATGCAACGTGTGAACGTCAACTACGCACCGGAGTCTACCATCGACGCAGACTTATTTGTTAGATACGATTACGAATCGAATACGTCTACCAGACCCGCAGCGTACCCACTGGACAGTACAAATGTTGCAGGTCTATACGGCTCATCAGTATACGGAAGCTCTGTATATGGGGGTCCATCTCAACCCATTGTTAGAAAAGCAGTAGAAGGGTCGGGTTTCGCAGTAGCCTTGAGAGTAGAAGACGGGGCAAACGCTACCGCGCCCTACACTCTAAAAGGGTTTCAATTAGAATATCAGGTAGGGGCTAGAAGGTAAATGGGCGCAACATACACAAGACAATCTACGTACGCTGACGGTGATACAATCAATGCCGCAGATAGTAACGATGAATTTGACCAACTACTAGCAGCCTTTGCCAGTAGCACAGGACATACACACGACGGAACAGCGGGTGAAGGGGGTCCGATATCCTCTCTCATCAGTAACACCATCACTTTTGGCACGGGTGCTGACACCGACGTAGCAGTGACATTCGATGGTAACACAAGCGACGGTGTTCTGACATGGATGGAAGATGAGGACTACTTTCAGTTTTCTGATGACATACTCATGTCCACAACAGAAAAGCTACAGTTTCGTGATACAGCGATATACATCAACTCCAGTGCCGACGGTCAACTAGACCTCGTTGCTGACACAGAGATACAGATTGCAGCCACAACCATAGATGTGAATGGCAACCTAGATGTGAGCGGCACCGTCGTGGGAGCCTCAACAATCTCTGCAGGTACGGCGTTTGTTCCTGACGCATCAGATGGGGCTGCTCTGGGAACCACATCTCTAGAGTTCAGTGACTTGTTTCTTGCTGATGCAGCAGTAATCAATCTGGGTGCAGACCAAGATGTGACTCTCACTCACGTTGCAGATACAGGTGTGCTTCTCAATGCTGCAAGTGTAATTCAGTTTCGGGATTCTGCCATCAACATCGGGTCACCCACAGACGGCGACCTAGACATAAATGCTGATGATGAGATTGAACTCAACTCTACTCTCATCGACATAAACGGCAACGTAGACATATCAGGCACCTCAACCCTAACAGGGGATGTAACTCTGGGCGGCAAGTTGATAATGCCAACTGTCACCTCAGGACACATACTTGTTGCAGACGGAACCAGCTTTGAAGAAAAAGCAGTTGGCGACTTGGCTGAGATATCTACGGTAGCAAACGACGACGTATTCCTCGCTGTAGACACATCAGGGGGTGGATTAAAGAAGATAACAAGAAGTGCAGTCGTCGCAGGACTTGCCACATCGGGTGCTATATCAAACGTATCAGAGGATAGTACTCCTCAGTTAGGTGGCAACCTCGACATGAATGGCGCGGATATCGTCACAACATCCAATGCCACAATCGACTTGGCTCCCGACGGAACAGGCACGGTGGTTGTACGAGGAAACACCAACTCAGGAAGAATAGTATTTAATTGTGAAAGTAATAGTCACGGTCAAACAGTAGCATCGCAACCACATAGTGCAACCGTAACAAACACTATGTTGCTTCCAGCAGGTGCTGACTCAACCCTAGTGTCTCTCGTATCAACAGATACCCTGACAAACAAGACACTTACCAGCCCCGTAATCAACACAGGTACTTTTGGTACATCTATTTTGCCTGTGAGTGCAGATGGTACTACTTTGGGTTCTGCATCGAAAGAGTTCTCGGACTTATTCCTTGCTGATGCTGGTACTATACAGTTTGGTAACGACCAAGACGTAACCCTAACTCACGTTGCCGATACGGGTGTACTGCTCAATGCAGCAAGTGTAGTTCAGTTCCGCGACTCCGCTATCAACATTGGCTCACCTGCTGATGGTGACTTAGACATCAACGCAGATGATGAAATTGAATTAAACTCCACCTTGATTGATATCAACGGCAATGTAGAAATCAGTGGTACACTCGCACAAGTAGGCGTTGCAACCTTTACTGCTAGGGATGTTCACAGCGGTGGCATAACGATTGCAAATGCTGGACAGATAGGTTCTGTAGGAGATGCGGATGCTATTGCAATAGCAAGTGACGGACAAGTCACACTTACGCAGCAACTAAACGGTACTGCCGCTGACTTCAGTGGCGACGTAGGAGGTGCAAATTTCCAACCGGATGGAGATACAGCCGCAGGTGACAATGCTGCAATAGGCTACACTGCCGCAGAAGGTCTTATCCTTACGGGCCAAGGCTCTACTTCGGACGTGACTATTAAGAATGATGCTGACGCAGATGTGTTGAGTATTGCCACAGGCACTACTGTTTTGACAATCGAAGATGATGTGACGGTTAAAGGGCGGGCTATAGGCATTCAAGACGCCGCCATAAGTACGAGTGGTGATAGTGGTACGACCACTATGAATTTAGCTGACCATAACAACTTTAGTATAAGCGTGGGGCATACCACCACTCTTACTTTTAGCAATCAAACAACAGGTCAGTCCGGTAACATCTTTCTAAATAAAACAAGTGCTAGTGCGGTCAGCCTTAATGCTATCGTAGGTATGAACGCCGCGGCTTTAACCGCTATAGGCACGGCTGGGGTGTATCACTTAACCTACTATGTAAAAGCAGACAGCGGGGATAATAGTATACTTGTGTCTGTTTCAGGAGCTTTAACTTAATGAGTATAGTTGGTTCAACAGGTTCTGGTCTTGGTGGTGTTGGCGATGTCGGTGGTGCGCTAGGCTCGTTCTATTCGCACACGATAAACCAGTCTTTGCGTTTTGAAGATGGTGATAGCGCACATCTTAGCAGAAACCCAGATGCAAATAGTTCAAACGGCAGAAACTTAAACACTACATCATTCTGGGTGAAGCGTGGAAATCTAGGCAGTACGCAAATGATGTATGCTGTAGGAAGTTCGTTTCCCAGTAACCACAATGACTCGTCTGTTATTCAATTTCTGTCTGATGACACGCTAAGATACAGAACTGAAGCCGCTGGCAGTGCTACATCACAGTTAGATACCACTAGGGTTTTTAGAGATGTCAGCAGTTGGTATCACATCCATTTAATCTTTGACCGTGATAATTCAACAGAGACTGACCGTCTTAGGTTGTACATCAACGGCGTAAGAGAAACTGTTTTTGATAGTGCAGATTATCCTACTACTTCGGAAAACAGCCATTTTACTAACAACAAAATAACTTACATTGGCAGAAGCACAACGAATTACTTTGACGGTTATATAGCTGAATTTGTGTCGATAGATTCTGCGGCTGTGAGTCACGATAGTTTTGGAGAGCTAAAGGACGGTATATGGATTCCGAAGGATATTAGTAGCGGTTTGACCTACGGCGATAATGGCTTTCACCTCACGTTTGAAGCTACAGGAACTGCAACAACAGACCAAGACACAACGGCTCAAACTAATATTGGAGATGACCAGTCCGGTCTTGGCAATAACTTTGCTGTCTCCACCCTTGTTGCCTCAGATGTGGTGCCAGACAGCCCGACAAATAATTTTGCTACTATGAATCCAATACACAAAGGAAGCGGAACAACAGGCAGTATAACATATAGCGAAGGCAATCTAGCAAGTTCGTTTGCTGGCAACCACACCACTATGCAACACGCCGCAACAATGGCTTTACCTACAACTGGTAAGTGGTACTGGGAGCAGACCTTCACAGGCGCACTTACAAATGGTTCTAGAGCCGCAATATGTGGTATTTGGAACGACGATGCACAAGATTTAGGAAGTAACAATAGGCTTACTGTAACGTCCGATGCTGTTACTTTTTATTCCGATGATAATAAAATTTATTCTAGTGCCGATGGGTCTATTGGAAATGTTAGTTATACATCTTCCATTGCAGAGCAGACTGGTGCTGTTGTTAGTTTCGCTGTAGACATGGACAACACTTGGGTATGGGTTGCTGTAAACGGCACATACATCAATGGCACTCCTGATTTCTCAGATGGCACAAATCGTGTTGATGTTGTTACTGACACAAA
>Ga0181389_1000178_pt1 | contig 25244 bp, 21 predicted proteins | sample 12SPOviralmetaG_FD_130121 | JGI IMG/M metagenome (GOLD analysis project Ga0181389, IMG submission 130121) | Marine viral communities from the oligotrophic San Pedro Time Series (SPOT) site, San Pedro Channel, CA, USA - 12 SPOT_SRF_2010-06-29 | ecosystem: Environmental > Aquatic > Marine > Strait...
ATATGGCAAGCCCTTGATTCAATAATAGATAATAATTTACTCTCTGCTGTATCTGAAATTTCAGACCCTAAAATAAATACGGAAATGAGGAGTCATTCAGCAGGAAGAATTGATTCATTAACCACATTAAAATCTCAAATTGAGGATTATAAAAAATGGAAGAATGGGAAGATGAACTTCAGGAAAAGCTAAATGAAATATTAGAAGAATACACGGATCGAGGTTTAACTGCTCGTCAAGTATTAGGAATATTGGAAACCCTGAAATTTGAAATAATAATAAATTTATCAGAGGTTGAGTTTGAGCCTGACGAGGAATGAAATCTTTTATTTACGCTAGTGATCTACATGGCGATAAACAAGATTATGATGCTGTTTCAGACCTACTGAAATTTACTAAAGAATTTAACCCCGATGTTAGAATTTTCGGAGGTGACCTTTTTGATTTTTCACCACTAATGAGAAATGCTGATCCGGCAGAAAAAAATGCATCAATGGAAGCAGATGTTGAGGCAGGAATGGAATTTTTGAATAAGTGGCAACCTCATCATTTTCTTCTAGGGAATCACGATGATCGTCTTTGGCAAACTGCACAGAAACACTCCATTGGTTTAATTCGTGATACCGCCAAAATGGGCATTAAGGATATTGAGAAAACATGTCGAAGGTTGAAATGTAAAACTTACCCATATGATGTGGATAAAGGAATTTTATCTCTTGGGAAAATAAATTTTGTTCATGGATTTTATCATGGAGTGACTGCAACTAAAAGACATGCTGAAACATTCTCAACTGAGGGTGGGTTGGTAGTTCATGGACACATCCACTCCATTCAATTTGCCTCAATTCCGAAAAGGGGGGGTGGTGCAGGAATTAGTGCAGGGTGTTTAGCAACTTGTGCTATGGATTGGAACCGAGCAAAAGTGAATCGTTTAGCACATGAGGCAGGGTGGGTTTATGGTTACTACTCAAATAAGAGTTGGGCTTGCTATCCGGTGCGTAGATTTGATGGGAAATTCTTATGGCAAAAAATAAAATAAATTGGGCAAAAACCTTGGATGCTTTGTCCGACAAAAAAGGGAATGAGCCTGTGGGAGAGGGTTGGTTCACTACAGCAGAATTAATGGAGAATGCTAAAATTGGTCACGATAAGGCATTCCGTCTGTTAAGGAGAAATTTAAAAGATGGAGTGATTGAAACACACAAGGGTTCATCATGGAATGCACAACATAAAATACTAAGCAGGAGAGTTTGGTATAGGTTTATTTAACCCAACTAACCGCAACTCCATTGAGAGGCTTGCTGTTGTTGGGAAATGGGTAAAGAAATAGTTAGTTCCGCGATCTTAAACGCGAGTAAAATTATTCCTTTCGTCAAATGAATTGAAACCTATGACAGACACAGAAACTGAGGTCGCACCTCTCGAAACAGCAGAAGTAGAAGAATCAAATATCGTATCCTTAGCCGACATTATGGAGGCATCGGGAGTCGAATCGTTCATTGAAAAATCATCAAATGAAGAGGATGGAGAGGAGGAAGCGGAGGTCGCTGAGTATTCGGAGACTGAACCTGAACCTGAACCTAAACCTGAACCTGAACCTGAACCTGAACCGAATGTTGATTCGGACGGAGTTAAGAAACGAATTGGGAAATTAATCGAAGCTAAGAATCAAGCTGAAGCTGAAAAGCAAGCGCTTGAGGACGAGGTAAAAAACCTCAAGCAAGCCCCACAAAAAGGGTTAGATCAATTTGACAATGTACAGACAATCGAAGAGTTAAAAAAGCGAGAGTCTGACGCGGAACATCTCCGAGATTGGTTGCTTGAAAATCCGGATGGTGGAGAGTATACAGATGAGTCAGGCGAGGAGCATGAAGTTGACTCGCAAGTGGCTCGAAAGTTAACTGCTCAAACTGACCGAGATTTACGGAAAAATATTCCGAAAGTTGCTCAAAGAATTCAGTTAAGGGAACAAAATTCAGGTATAGCATTGTCTACTTTCGAGTGGATGAAAGATGAGGGAAGTCCGGAAAAAGTGGAGATGAATAAAATCATTTCAAATAATCCCGACATCAAGAATTATCTTTCAAAAGACCCATACGGCATGATCACGCTTGGTTATGCAGTAGAAGGTTACAAAGCTATTATGGCGAAAAAAGGGAATGCAGGAGGAAAAGCAATTGCCCCCAAAATGCCCTCACCACCTACTCGTGCAACACCAAGTGTTGTTCGTGGAAAAAAATCTTCTAATAAATCCAAACTTTTAGCGAGAGCGAGTTCAGGACAAATTGATGATGCTTCATCGTATATCGAAACATTATTATAATTTAAAAAAAATCTTAGGAGGAAAATATCATGGCAGGAATAGTAGAGAGAGAACAAAATTTAAAAAGAGAATCATTATCGGATTTGTTAACAATTGTGGACAAAAAGTCAACTCCTTTTGTTAGTCAAGTTAAAAAGGGTTCAGCACCAAAAAATTCACTTTTAGAGTGGGGTGTAGATAAACACAAAACGAATTTAGTAGCTACTGCTACATATAATGCATCAGGAGTTTCAGATTCAATTCCACAAGATGGAGTTGATACTACTAAGGATGATTTTGAGAATTACGATGATCGTGCGAAATGCCAAGTGTATATTCAATACGCTCGTAGGTTACCTAAGGTTTCTCGTTTAGCTAACATGACTTCAGATATAGCCGGAGTTGGTTATAAGAAAGAAATGGCAAATTCGATTGCGAAAAGTTTAGTCGTTCATAAACGCGATATAGAAGCTACATTGTGTTCATCTCAGGAGACACTTCAGGAGACTGCAAGTGCTCCATATCAAACTAGAGGACTAGGTAAATGGATTAGTAATTCGGCACAAACGACTTTACCTGTGCCGGTAGCATTCCGTACTCCTAGTGCATCGATTGCTACATCGACAACCGCATTGGCTAAGGAAGAAGATTTGCGTGGGGTACTTCAATCGATTTACGAGCAGACCGGAGAGTCAGATAAAACATTTTATGGTCTCTGTGGAACCGCAGTAAAAAAGACCATTTCAGAGTTCACTCTGTTTACTCCACGGACAAACAACATCGTAATGTCAAACCGCGACACCGATGAGGGCAAACTTTCCACTTCAATTGACATCATCGACACGGATTTTGGGGTAATAACCCTCAACTTGAGTAGTTTCTTGGAGCAGGATGCGAGAACCACCGGAACTACTCCAACACTTGATGCGTCAAAAGGTCAAAAGACTTTGTTCATTTTGAATATGAGTCAGTTGGAATTAGCGTTTGCTGAAGAAACTAATGTTCGTGAACTTCCTGATTTAGGTGGGGGTGCAAGGAGTCTTGTTGAGTCAGTATTTGCTTTGAAGTCTTACTCCGGTGGGCTTGATCATGGTAAATATACACTTAGTTAATTTTAGTTAGTTAGTAGTTGTTCAATTATGTTCTGTGCGGAAGAAGTAATCGTAGGTAAGGAGAATCTCACAAAAGAGGTTTGGGGAGCGCTTGCAGGGCTTTACCGCACAGAACTGAACAATGCTGAAAAGGAGCAAATATCTCTTATGGAGGCAGAGAAAAGAGTCACCGGAGGGGTACGGAAAAACCTACCATTTGGCAGATTGCGAATGAAGGTTTGTCCTGAAGTTTTTCATTTTTGGGAAGGTAAACTTGGTGTAGGAATTTGGCAAGACAAGTCATTCTTGAAATACATGGAAAACCGATTTGGTGAACTAATTCAAATTAAATCTAAGAGTGCAAATGTAGTGGTCTAGTTTATGAGAACAACCACTTATTCAGCAATCGAGCGAGGTGTAGCTTCTATTGCCGGAATCGATCCTGACAATGTTCTCGCGCACGAAAAGAGCATTCTAGCAGAGTATATAAATGATGCTGTAAATTATTGTTGGGACTATTATCCTTGGGGTGAATTTACAATTACTGAAAAACGATATTTTCGAGATGTGTGGTCAAGCTCAACTCCATATCAACTTGGAAGCGAAGTTTATCATGTCGGAAAATTTTACCGAATGCATGGTGATGGAAACAGCAATACTGAACCATCAAAACTTTTAGATTGGTATGAAATTGGAGACAGAACTGAAGACTCACCTTGGAGTGAAGATGGTCTATATGGCATTGGGGCAAGGCTTAGTCATAATGATAAAAGTTATGTCTGCATTGCCCTGTCACCACTTGGTAAAACAAATTACCTAACTGATGGTATTGAGGTAACGAACACAACTTATTTTCAGGAGGTTGACACATTTTTTGAAAGGTACATCCCTTATGAGCAAACCGGATTTAATACTATTGGAAATTGTCATGGTATCTATACTAACGATCCTCGTTACTCTAACACTCAGCACTTAAATTTCAGGGAAGGACGAGAGGGAATTTATATCGAGGCAATGGACTCGATTATAAATGAAATATGGATGGTTTATAAAATTGAATCACCTACATTCACACCGACTTCAACAGAAAGTACAATTCCAAGATTTCTAGCTCAAGCAATTAAGGCTCATGCATATCAATCGTGGTTAGTGGGTGAAGGTCAGCACGAAAAAGCAGGGCTACAAGAGCTTAAAATTTTAGACTTGCTAGTCAGAGAAGTTGATAAAATTGACCTTCAAGCAAATAAGAACAAACCATTTTCAATATCACCTAATTCAAGTGAAATAATTAACTCTAGGCAGAGTCAAATAAGTGAACCGACTCCGCACTTAATTGGAAAATTAGTTGAAGCGGAGAGTGATTTAACATTTAAGCTTGGTAGTTCGATACAAGGCAGGAACCCATACATTAAATCAACCCTTGACCTCACTTTTAAACTGAGTGTACCTGAAATTCAAGGTCAGGATATTCTAGACCCACTAAGAAAATACGGAACTACTTTGTGTCACTCAAATTTTGGAGTTAGTCCAATTGTTAGTCATGCAATAAAATCAACTTCAGTAAACACAATTCCAATTAAACTGAGTGCTTCAGCTAGTGGACGAGACTATGGTCAATCCACCTCAGTTGACCCGATTGCAATGACCCTAGTAGTTGATCCTCCTTATGGTAATCGAGTTCTTGCAAGTGAGGCAGATTTAAGTTTCGGATTAAATGTTGCACCGATTGAGGCATCTCTAGTATTTGCAAGCCAAATTGATATTAATATGGCAATCAATGTTGAAGCTACTGATCGTATGATTATTTTAGAGCAACAACTTAATACTAACTATTCAGAACCTTTAAGTCTGAATAAAGAATACATGGGGATTGGTGGGACAATAGGAATTAGCTTAACCGACAAAAATACTTATTTAGGCTTAGGTCAGTATAAACTCAGTATCGATTTTTTAAGTCTTCAGCGAAGTAATAATTTGGCAGGAGATGATGCGGTTGTTTTTGATCAGAATGAATATTCTTTCGTCACTAATAGTTCCCAAAGTACGAGTAATAGTGATGGTAGAGTAATTCAAGGAGATGTCCCATTATGGTTATTTTTAATTAACCATCAGGATATGAAAAGTGGAATAGACGCAACCTTGTCTGTTAATGGTGTTAGTCAACTTTCCCATGCAAAGACACCTGAAAATAACACAGGTACTAACCCTTTATATTTCATAGATTATGCTTATCGACAAAACATTAGGGGGACAACTACTGACCCACAAGGTGTTTCAAATGGGACTCAGTATATAGATTTTGATCCTTTGCCATATGATCCGACTGATACTTTAGGTAGCACCTATAAAAAAGCGTATTGGGGTGGGACTGCATTTCAAATATACCCTACATACTCAGGTGTAACTGAAATGATAATAGATGTTAACTCAATAACAAATCTAGGACAATCCGGAGATGCAACAGGGGTTCATGTTGCAATTGGTTTTCAACCGGGCATCAAACATAATTCAAGTGCCTCATATGATGCTAATTATTATAATAGCTTGAGATACGCAAAACAAATAGTTCGGACACGAAGTGTACAATTAGAAAAAATTTAATATTAAAATAAAAACGGAGAAATAAAATATGAGTCAAGCAACAGATGATTTAGAATCAAGAGTTTTAACGGCAATTGCAACGGCAGGGACAGCAAATTTAGGCAATAGTCTTTCAGGAAGTTCAGGAAGTGGAGCCTTTATTGGTCTCTTCACCGGAGCACCAACAGATGCCGGAGGAGGAACAGAACTAAGTGGAAACGGATATACTCGAAAATTAGCTTCGTTTGGTGCTGTCACAGCAGGTGCTATTAGTACGAATGCTGATACACAATTTCCTGACGCAACTGCAACATGGGGATCAATTACTCATGCCGGATTATTTAATAATGCCACAGGTGGTCAACTATTGGTTTATGGTACTTTGAACTCCCCAAGTCAGATTGACGCAGGAGATATTTTCAAAATTCCTGTTGGTGGATTCACTGTATCAATGGACTAAAATTTTGTGGAAACTTTTCATAATTTTAGGACTCTCCGGTTGTAGTACATCTTTGAAACCACTCCTTCCACCCACTCTTGCAGTTGTTGGTGGAGGAGTCGGTGCATTAGGAGGTTCTCCGGTGACCGCAGGATTGGGGGCAGGATTGGGAGCAGGGGCAGGATACTTAATAGTGCAGGGTTCCGACAAAGTGGAATCAGAGGTCAGGGTGTTAAAAGCACTTACTTCGGGTGATGTTGAAAGCATGGTAAGTGCCAAGCTTGAGAATGCTCAGGAGGATGGATTTTTCGATGGGGTTTTGACTGAAATTTATGGGGTAATAAAAATTTGTGTGATTGGTCTAGGGTTGTGGATTTTAGTCCCAATGATTTACACACATTACCGAGAAAGAAAATGGCAGAAGAGGGATTAATATTTTATACACTACAAGTTTGCGGTGGAGTGCTTTTTGCAGTTGGTGCATGGGTTATCAAAATGGCTTTTCATAAGATCGAATGTTCCGGCAAGAGGATAAATGCATTGGAGGTTTCAATGGCAAGAAACACAAGTGAGAATGAGACATTATTTAAAAGGTTAGATGGTATTGAATTAAAATTAGATAGACTAATTGAATTAAGAAGAAATGGGTAAATACCGATCAACCTTTCAACTTGATGATCCATTTGTAGAAGATGGTGACTCAGGTTTTATGGGCATTGATGAGCAGACTGAACCTACTAATTTACCGCAGGGTTTAATTACCCTAAGTGAAAATGCGAGATTTCAAAGTGGGAAAGTTTTCACGCGAAAGGGTCTCAAGAAATTAATCGGAATAACCGGAGGTAAATGCCTCGTTCCATTCCTAAATCCAAATTCTCAAACAGACGATTTATTAGTTGTGACTAATGATTCTATTCATGGTTTGTTAGCGAGTGGAACTGAATCAATTTCCTTTCCTTATGATACCACAGATAAGGTCATGGGGATTCAGGCTTTTGATAAGGTTATTTTGTTTAGTGAAGGTGATCGCCCCAAAGTATGGGATGGTCAGACAGGCTCAGGTGTTCAAGATTTAACTGCAACTCCATCAATTTCGGATGGTACTTTTTCAGCATGTCCAACTGCTCCTTTTGGTATCTATTTAAACAACAGATTAATAGTTCCGAATTATGCTGATTCTCCGACTAGCGTAATCTGTTCCGACATTTTAAATGAGAACTTATTTCAACTAGCAACCGGAGAGTTTTTCTTAAACAAGGGAACTGCGGATAAAACAATGGGGTTGGGTGTAATGCAAGAATCTCAATTACTCGTATTTAATAAAAAAAGCATTCATGCGGTAAATAATATTCATACTTTAGATTCTTCGACATCTGAGATTTCTCGTCAGTATGGAATTGCCGGACATAAAGCTTATGCACAAAACGGAGCCTATACTTATTTTATTTCAAATGAAGGAAATATTCAGGTTTTAGTGCCATCGAGTGATCCTGCAAAAGGGATGGGAATCGCCATTTCAAAAATGACTTTGGATCAGAATCCATTGAGTAAATCTATTAACAAAACAATAACTCGTGTAAACCTCGATGTAATTGAAAAATCAATAGCTTATTACCATAAAAATTTAGTATATTTCTTTCTGCCGATTGATGGTTCAACAGAACTAAATTCATGCATCGTTTACGATTCATTAAACTCTCAGTTTATAAGTTTGGATACACTTCCTATTTCAGTTTTAGATGTTCAGTCTGTTGGTGGAAAACTTTATATTTTAACAGACGATTTTGTTTATGAATATGAGGGGCAGGATACTGATGATTCTAGTCCTATTACATTAAAAATAAAATCACGAGATTACATTTTAGGAACTAGAGATATTAAGAAATTCACTCGTGGAACCTTGGGATACCGGAGTCACGGAACGGCAGATATTGTAATAAATGTAAGCACAAGAAATCCGGCAAGTTCAATTCTTTCAAAGGAAATTAATTCAACTGATACTGAGGAGCAAAATCGATTTAACATTCGCAAGCGAGGTTACGCAGTAAATGTAGAAATTCAATCCACAGGGCAAATAGAGATTAACTCATTATCCATCGAGGGTTTTGTTTCAAATGGTAGAATGGCAGGGGAGTACTGATGGCAGGGCGAGCAAAAATTTCTGAGAATAGACGCAAGAAAATGGGATTAGCCCCACTTCAACATGCGTGTAAGGACATTGTAGGCGAATACATGGACTCAACACATCCGCTTTCTTTGACAAAGACGCAACAGGAGCAAATGAATGCGATTTCATCTCTCTCGCATGAAGAGTTTACTCAGAATGTTTTAGACCAATGCAAACTTGGTCTGATGCAGGGTTTAAACCAACTGAATAGGGAAATGAGCAAGATGCACATTGTCCGGTTACCGGAGACTATTACGCATTTGTTAAAAGCAATAAAAGATATTCAGGGTGAACCAACAACACGAGTTGAGGTTAAGCGTCAAATGACTGCAAAACAATTTAATGAACTCCTTGGAAACCTTCCAAAGCGAGAGGTGGAATTAATATGATTACCGCAATCGTAGTTGCCGGAACATTACCCGATGTGGGGACAGAATTAAATGTTGATTCATTTCGGAAGGTCGGTACTCCATCTGTTTATGTCCCCACCAATGCCATTACCATTGGAGTCGGTGAAACTTTAACAATAGATGGGACTCTTGCGGTGAACGGAACATTTAGCGGTGGTACCGATTTCGTAGAAGCGATTGTGGATGGTGGTCATGCTGACTCAGTCTATGCTGAATCTTTTACATTAGACGGAGGTGGAGCATGACTATTCGTAGAATGCAGATGCGTAGGGATGATACCCTTGCGTGGACTACCACTAACCCTGCCTTGCACCAAGGTGAAATCGGTTTTGAGATCACCACAGCAGGACAACCAAATCGGCTTAAAATAGGTGATGGTTTCACCTCGTGGAACGATTTAGAGTATGCGGATGATAATGCCATGCAAACAATTCGCGAAGAGTACGGAGATGAATCTTCTTTTAATTTAAATTTCGATCTTAACAAATAAAAAATACAATATGAGTGCATCAGATATATTAGGTAAAATTGGCGAAAAAGTAGGGGGAGAATTTTCAGACCTCAGAGTAAGTTTGGGAACATTGTACGCAACAAAAGTTTCTTTAGGAAATGTTGTAAACACAATTGATTTTACACCCTACGCAACAAAAGTTTCGTTGGGGGAAACAAGAACATCGATTGCTAATTTAGTTGATGGCACTAGCGTTTTTTCAGACTTAAAAGCAACTCGTGCTGAGATTGGAGATTTGATTGTTAACGGAACTACTACAACGCTTAACACTCAAACACTTTCAGTTGAGGATAATATTATTGAGGTCAACCTAAAATCCGATGGGAGTGAAACTGCACAGACAGGAGGGTTAGAGATTAATCGAGGTCAAGCTTCAGCATACTACAATGAAGCTTTTGGAACTAACATCACAAACTTTTCAGTCACAGTAAATAATGGTTATGCTTTATCATTTTCATGGGACAATAATGGAGTTGCTGAGACCTATGCTGTAGCCGACACTATACCGACAGGGAGTGAGACCGAATCTCATATCGGTAAAGTTCAAGCAGGGGCAAATTATAGTGATGCTAGTACTCCAAATTCCTCGTTAAATTTTGATTTTAATAGCGATGGTGAACTAACTGCTATTGACACGATTGTGCAAACTAGTGGTAGTGGTAGTAGCGTCACAAGAATTGTCGGTTACACCAATGTTGGAGGGGTCGAAGATAAAGCGAAATTTATTTGGGACGATTCCGCAGGAGAATTTCAAACTTTGCTTGGGTCGAGTGCCACAAAACTAGCAGTTAGTGAAATTAAAGTGCCGAACTCAAGTGGTGTAAAAATTAATAACATATCACTTGGTGATTACTCAACTTTCGAGTCCGCATTTAATACTGCGAATAGCTAGGTTTGAGCATACTTTCACAGATTGGTACAAAGCTAGGTTCTGAAATAAAGAACTTAGACATTCGCCTGTCTAGTGCGGAAACTGCTATTGTAAATCTTGGTGGTCAGCAACCACCACCAACAGGAAATTTTACGATTTCTCCTGTCACTTGGACAAATCTTTCCGAGATAGATTTAGGTGGATATATTGCTGATCCTGACAACGATGGTTCGTCTAGGGGGAGTGGTTTAAATCCTATCAAACTCATCGCCCTAACTGACATTAGTTTTAGAGGCACAATTATGCCTCAAGGTACACTATTACATGGCGTTGGAGGGGGTGGTTCTACCAACGACTTAATCAGGATGGAAGACCCTGATGACCCAAGAGATTATCCATACACGGCAGGTAACCAATGGACGGGAACATGGGATTGGGAACTTTTTGCAGACCGAGGAACAACATGGGAATTTGCTAAAGAAAATAAAATCGTAAGTGGTGGATCAGTTCAGACATTCACAGGAGGCTCAATCGAAAAAATTAGTGGAGTTGATGGGTATAATTCAGGAGCATCATCAGTTCAGAAAATTGATGGGCAAAGCAATGGTTATGTTCAGTTTCAAATCGGGACATCAAGTAAATCGGTCAGACTTGGACTTGTTGAATTAGACTCAGATTTTGAAGTTGATCCACCCTTTCAAATGAATTTCGGTGGAGGTACTATTGACTTGTATTCCCCTTGGTTGAGTAATTACGAAACCTATGAAAGTGGTGATTGGTTTCGGATAAGGCACTATTCAGCTAACAACGAAATTCATTTTCAGAAAAAACAAAATGTCGTAGATAGCAATGGGGTTTTGTTGGGACAGGACTATGTGACCTTTTACACTCATCCGACTTTTTCCAACGGCAATGATCTATATTTTGACACCTCATTTCATACCATCGGATCAAGGATCAATGATGTGCAAATGGCGATATGAATATTTTATCAGAAGTTAAGAAGTTAAGGGGATAAAACTAAACAAGAATTAGAGGATTTAAAAATGATTACACCTGAACAATTACAATACGAAGAAACAATGAGGAAAGCACTCATTGCCCAAGTCAATTTAGCACCATCTTTATACAAGGCTGAAGCTGATCCAATTACCGGAAGGAAGGCATATGCTGACCTTGATATGCAAATAGCGGAACAAACATTGCATGGGAAAAGTTCAGAAGTTGATGCAGATGGGTATGTAGATTTAAAGGGAGTCAGTTTCAATCCTCAAAATTTTGAACAATTTGCGACTGAAGATGAAGCCGCGCTTGCATTTGCAAAAACTTTAGGTGATAGAGCATATCAGATAGTAAAAAACGGCCCGAGTGAAGCGACCGGAGGTTATAAGGATGGGAATGCTTTTAGCATGCACAGGGAAGGGGAATGGGGTGATCCGGATCAGATTTTTCGTTATTTTGGTCACAAAACAGTTCCCGGCTATACTCCAAGGGGTAGATTAACAGAATACATTGCTCAAAATCAACTTGGTCAAAAGCCCATCGATGATTTTTACAATATTGAAGTAGGAATCGGAGATGATAAACCATTTTATAGTAAAGATAATGTTCTTATACAAGGTGATCCATCCGCAGATACTTACAAAGAATATGTTGGAAAAGATAAAGCCGGAACACTTCATAAAAGTGGAGGTGTTTTAGGTATACTTGGAGGCACAGGAGAAAAAAGTTTCATAGGTGAAGACGGACAGGCTGAAACAAGAAAAGCAGGATACTCTAAAGACGGAGAATTTCTAGGGACAGCAAAGTTTGAGCAAGACATCCTTGAACGCGCGAAAACCCAACAAATTAAGACTGAGGTCAGTCTTGCTGATCAATATGGAAAGGAATTAACTACAGCCTACCGAGGTAGCGGAGACATTCAGGGTGCATTAGACAATGTCAAAGATTTACAGAAATACGAGAGTGCCATAACTAAACCGATTGAGAGCAAGGATCGGTCGTTGATGGACATTGCCAATCAGTTTAAGCCTAAAGAAATCACATCCCCACTTGGTCAGAAAGTCAAGACTCCGGAGGATCAGACAGGTGCGATGTACCAAGACCCATCCGATTCTTACTCTGCACCCCAACCTAGTAAATTAGATCGTGCGGACAGAAATGCCTATGATTCTATAGCAGGAAAGCGTGACCAAATGTTGGAAGATATTCAAAATGGATATGACTATGTAACAGAAGAACAGGCTAATGAATTGTACGAAGAGGAAATGGCGAGGTTTGAAAAAGATAACCCTGATTTACTTTATAAATTTCAACAGGAGGATAATATTGCACAGGGTAGGCAACCTGATCTTTATTCTGAGCAGAACGCTAAAGATGCCGAGGCAGAAGGTTTAGTTAATTTAGGTAGGCAAAGAAGGGATGGGGTTGCCCAAGAGGGGTTCCCTCCAAGTACTATCACCGCACCATTTTTAGATACTACCGCCCCACAATCGAATTCTGATTTAACTCAGCAGACAGGAGTCCAAGGAGTAAATACTCGTGGATCAATTGCCTCTGCTGTAGCCGGAAGTTTAGACTCAAGTGTAAAAAATACTGCTGAAATCGCAGATGCTACTTATGGTAATCAAACGATTGCAGATGCCTCACAGGGTTCGTTAGGTGCTCTATACCGAAAAACCGATCAAGCACAAGGGGCAGTCGCTCAAGGATTGGGTGATATGGGCGCACTAAGATCAGGAGTCACCACAGATGCGTTAAGTGCATTAAACCTTGGAGGCAAGTTGTCTGAAAGAGAATCAAGACGAGTTACTGAGGATGCTAGAATCGCATCTACTGCTCGTGGTCGAAGCAGGGACATGAGTGCAATACTAGGTGAGGTAAATGCTAACGAAGGAGCACGGAGAGAAAGGTTAAACGAGCGTAGGCAATATGCTCAAGGAGCATTAGGTCAGGAGGGTGCATTTCGCCAAGATGAGATGGGTAGGCAGACTCAGGCATCGATGCTGAATTCACAGATGAGTGACTCGTTTTACAATAGGCAAGCAGGACTCGATCAGCAATACAATCAAATTCAAGATTCTCAGCAAGGTAGGCAACTACAAGCGTCAATGGCAAATCAAGGCAGGGATGCACAATTAGCCGGACTGAACCTACAAGCATCAACGGCAAATCAGGGTAGGGATGCTCAATTGGCAGGACTTGCCATGCAAGCAAAGCAGGGTAACCAACAGGCTACTAATAATTTTGGTGCTCGTGAATCACAAGCTTCAATGTCAAACCAACAAGCGGATTTGGGTATTATGCAGTCGAATTTGCAGGGCGATTTAGCCAACCAACGAGCGCAGATGGAGTTGATAAATATTGATCAACAGGCTCAGGCAGGAAATTTGCAAGCTGAACAGAATCGACAGAATCTAGTATTCCAAGGTGCTAATTTAGACTACAACCGAGACATCGCTTTAGAGCAATGGAACCAACAAAATTACCAACAAGGTCTTGGTCAAGAAAGAGCATATGCTCAATCGAGAGTAGGCTTAGAACAGGCTACATCCGCTGACGGACTACTCGCGGTAACAGGACGAGGTTCCGGAGCAGGGGTGGGTTCAGGTCAAGGAGTTTATGGGAATAGTGCAGTAGGATTAAGTTCAGCACCCCAATTGTACAATATGGCGCAAGGTGCTCAGTTTATGGCAGACCAAACAGCAGGAGCAAATAATTTTATGGCAAATATGTATGCCTCAGATCAACAAGCATCGGCAGGGATAATAAGTGGTTTAGCACAGGGAGTAGGTTCTGCGATTGGATGTTGGGTAGCACGAGAAATCTATGGGGAAACAAATCCACAATGGTTATTATTTAGAGAATATTTATTCACAGATGCACCATCATGGTTTAGGAAACTTTACCTCAAGTTCGGAGAAAGGTTTGCTGAGTTTATAGCTAATAAGCCAAGATTAAAATCTATCATAAAAAAGTGGATGGATTCAAAAATCAAAGGAGGTAAATAGTCATGGCAAATCCATATTTTCAACAGATAAACCAACAGAGGCAGGATTTCTCAATGATCGCAGATGCAGGAAGAGCATGGGGGGAAGCATACAAATCTATAGGAAAAGCAATCGGTGATGTTGGTTCAGCTTACTTCAAGAAAAAAGCTGAGGATAAAAAAGTTGATGACTACATGGAGACCGAAGATTTTCAGAATAAATTTCTAGAAAGTGGTGGTAGTCCATTTGATTTAGAGCAGATGAAAACGGATGATAAGTTTCGCGGTAAAATGCGAGACGAGTATATCAAGTCTGCCGGAGGGATTGATAAGTTCAAGGAGCAAGTAAATCAAAAAGTTCAACTCAATCAAGCGACAGAAAAGCATTCAGCACAAATGCAAATGTTTGAGAAGCAGACCAAACAACTTGAACTTTCAAATACGGAAAAAGAAAAAGCAGTTCAGGGTCAGGAGTATGCTAATCAATATTTAGCACATGCCACTAAATGGAAACAAGACCCTAATAATAAATCAAAAGTTATTGGAGCCGGAGAGTCATTTATAAAAACTATAGGTGATCAGGGTGGAGATATGGCAATCGCGAGACAGGCAGTAATGTCATCCAACAAAGCGATGGGGATGGGATTTCATAATCCACAAATTCAGGGAGTAATGATGGAGTCCATGAAGAAGTCTGAAATTGATAAGAGGAAATTAACAGGTTTAAATTTCCTTGATCAAAGCGAGAAGGAAAATGCTTTAAATAAAATGATTGCAGATTCCGGTGGGAGGATTCCACAAGCGCAGATTGAAGCAATGAGTAAGAGGTTAGATGGACTAGTTGTACCGACAGGAAAACTCAGGGAAGTTACTGATAAATCATTTAAAGCTCAGGGGTTTGGAAGCTTTGAGGAAGACGCTCAAGGCATTGCTAAGGCAAAGGAATTAGGAATTTTAATAGATAACGCTTTAGTTCAGGTAAAGAATGATGATGGTACGCAATCGTACCAAATCCGAAACTCTGTTTCTGCTAATATTTCATTAATAAAATTAGCTAGGTTAGCTCAAGGAGCAGGGGTTTTGTCGGATAGAGATGTGTCACGAGTTCAGGGAAGTGAGCGATTTACTGATATTATAGATCGAACATTAGATAAGCGAATTGGTAATGTAGTGGAATTAACTGAAGCTGATGTTAGTGAGGGTGGTTTGTACCATAATTTAAAAAATCCTGATACCGGACAACTTTATACAGTCGATGATGAGGTTGAGTATGGAGGAGCGAGTGTGAATGCAGACGATCTTCTTGCGATGCGTGATTTACTTGGAGCGAAAAAGAAATATTTCGATTCTGAAATGCGAGACAAATTACCGAATGTTATTCGTGAAATCCAATCTCAATTTTCAGGATTAACTCTAGATGACATCCACAAAGGGACAGGTCTAGGAGATTACCTAGATGGTGGAATTCATTCGATGCTTGAGAGTGGTGAATCATTATCTGACTATGATGTTAAAAATGTGAAACAACTTGTTCGTGGAGGGGTAAATAACCTTGATGATGCAATAGCTTCAGGAAAGATTGTGGCGAAACCATTTGAGATGAATCGACTTAGAAATACTTTTGAATTTGTAAATCGTCAAATCGAAGTTGAGAAAACTCAGCAAATGTTAAATGCACCATCTCCTGATGATGTTAACGAAGCATTTAATGTTGATGGTCAAGAGGCTCCCGAAGGTAAAAATACACCTAGTAGACCTCAAAGTGCATTAAGACCCCCACCAACAACTGATGAGGATAATGAAAGGAATGGACAACTTGCCTCGCAATTTTATGGAGGGATGGGAACAGGACTGACTGCATTAAATGGTATTAATAAAATAGATAAAAACAGAATTAATGCTACGAGTAATCCCGATTCTAAAACCGATATTAATAAAAGGGCATCAACTTCAAAAACAAAAGTAACTCAAGCTGACTCTTTTAAAAATTATAGTTCAGCGAAAGATTTACGACAAGATGTTCAGTCAGGTTTAAAAGACCCATCAAAGAGGAATAAATTAGCAAAGCAATTTGGTGTTGATAGTAAATTAAATGACAAGAAGTTTAAGAAAGCGATTGAGAAAAAAGTCGAAGATAAAGTTCAGCAATGGGCTAAGAAAAATGGCATTAAAAAACTTGGCACTATGGCAGTAGGTGGTATCCTAACAGGAGGGGTTGCGACAGGGGTTGCAATAGGGGATACTATTTGGGAGGCTTATTCTTTATGGGACTCTTTAAGTGAAAATGAAAAGGCAGTAATGAAGGATAAAATAGAAAGTGCTCTTACATCAATTCCATCCGCGATTAGTAGGGCATGGAATAAACCAAGTTCTTATCATTTTGGTAGAACTAAATATTAAAATATTATGGCAGAATATATTTTAGATGATACTCCTCCGGCAGGAGATTATGGAGTAGATACCATTTTGCCTGACGATCTTGAGAAGGCTCAATTCATGGCAAAGCGAAAGCGTGATCAGGAAAGATCATGGGGGCAAGCAGTATGGAATTTTTCTAAAGCTGTCCCATCTGCATTGTATGATTTTGCAACCGAGACTATTCCTGAAGCATGGGAGGGTGATTTAGTTTTACCCATGATTGGTTTAGGGGATGAGGATGGTGATGCAGGGGAAGCGTGGGGTGCGTTGGGTAATGCCGTGAACCTAGGAACACGAGATGCCTACTCAAACATGAAGGCAGTTATTGGTGCTGTTCGTGAGCATTTTGATTACGAGTTAAATGAAGGTGAGCGAGATGAAAAAGCGTGGAAGCGACATCAGCATGAAATGAATTATGGTGTGGCGAGGGAAAGTTTTCTTAATGCTATTCCTGAAAAATATAGAAAGAAAGCAGATTTCCTATCTGAGTTTTTAGGTCTTGAAAATGTACTTCCTTCAATAGCATTCACAAAATATGCGCCTGAAGTTACTCGAAAGGGTATTAAGAAATCAGTAGGTTTAGCAGGAGATGCTTTGTCGATGGGTGGATCAGGATTCATGGCGATAAATAAAGTAGCTAAAGCACCTCTAGAGTTTGCGAGAAAGAAGGGATATGGTGAGGCTTTTACTATGGGGCAAATGGGTAGTGTTGTGGCATCAGGCGCAGGAGTGGGGAATGTTGCTACCGGAACCTTCGCAGGAGTATTTGCGACAGAAGTTATTTCTAAAATAGCAGGGAAAGCAATGATGGAAGTTGGCGAGGTTGCTAAGGTCTTTGCCACTCCTTCTAGTCATGCTCGATTCCTGCACAGACTTGCCACGAGCGATAAGGTTTCTAAAGCTACAAGAGCAACCGCATCGAGGTTAAATAAGATGAAAGGCACACAGGCATACGATGTATTATTTAATACATTTGTAGCCGGACTTGGATCAGGTGCAGTACAAATTGGCATCGAGGGAATTAAGGGTAAGAATGCCGAAGAGGTTGGTCAAGCAGTTGGTGAAGGCATAGGTTATGGTGCTCCATTTGGGGCTTTAGGAAAACAAGGTTCAGGAAAATCGATTGAAGATGGTGATGGACAGGGTGGACTTTCAGCGAGGTCGCAACAGGGTATTAATAATTATTTAGCGAAAAAAGAACAGGAGGGAAATAAAGAAATAATTAAGGCAATGGGTGGTTTGGATCAAACGAGTTTGGTTGCCCTATCAACTTTAGATGAATTAGCCGGACTTGGTAATTTTAGAATGAGTTTGGTTTCTGATGGGCAAGCAAGGGATTTGATTGAGGATGCCATGAAGAATGGTAGTGACCTAGAAGCACCTCAACCTCGTGTTGGAAGAATACCTCCTGCATTTTACAACCCCAAAGACCGGAGCATTTACATTCACGAAAATAGAATTAAAGAAGGTGTTGGTGAAATTGCTTCATTGTTTTTACATGAACATGGTCACCATGCGTTGCGTGAAATGCTAGGCTCATCTCCGATGACGAGAAGGGCAATATTAGCAGGGTTTGAAACTGACGCAGACACAGGGTATAAATTTGATTACAAAGGTGCTGATGGTAAAATCATGGGTAGCATAAATGTCAACCAACAGGCATTTAATTTTGCAAGAGATTATGCAATGAAGATTTATTCTACTTCCCCTGCAATTTCCCAATCTCTTGGTTTTAATGTTGTGGATGGAGAAAACGGAACTAAGAATTTAGAGTGGAGTGGATCGGGGGATGCGAGTTTATTATCGGAGGAGATTGGCGCAGAGCAATGGTCAATGGCTTATAGGAGTGAACCAAATGCATTTAAGAATATGAACAAGTCACTCCGGCATAGTCTACTTGACTCAATGCAGGAGAGTCTTGCAAAGCTTGGGGTCGTTGAGCCAAAAACAGGCAACCCTGTTGAGTCTGTTATTTCTAAATCGATGTTAAAGAATGACAAGGTGAAAAAAGTTTTTGATAATTATTTGCAAAAACGAACAGAGCATCTTGCAGATCGTGCAATCGATATTGATCAAGGTCGAAAACATGAGCCTAATAAGAATTCATCTCAAACTTCAGACGAACGATTTACTCAGTTGTTTGGGGGTGTAGGTGTAAACCTTGCAATGGCTTCTCACTTTCATGTACAAGACCAAACGATGTATGATGAATTAGTTTCTTCAATGAGTCTAATCGATGATGTCAATGAAGATGGTTTTGCCGGAATTGGAAAAGGTAAAGAGGGCAAGAAATTACATTGGAAGACAAGGCAAATTTTCGGCATGGCAGGAAAATATAATAATGCTGTCAGTTCAGTAATCGACATGATTCAGGCAGGAATTGATGGCAGGAAAATGTTAAAGTTTGGGTATCGTTCAGCAACGATGTTGAATCGCTCAGACTACAACCCATTTTTTGAAAGATCAGTTACCCCTTACGCATGGCAAATTAGTCCTAAGAAACCTCGCTTTTCGATTAAGCATGGCAGGACAATTTATCCTAATTTGAAGGTTATGGCATACGATGCTGACATCGTTGAAAATAACATTGAGATTATGAAGACAGCAGGGTTACTCCCCGAGGGAATGTCTGTTGAAAAATTCAAAGAGAATTTCGCAAAACACGCAAAGTCAGTTTTAACTGAGACAGGTGAAGAGGGTATGATTAACCCTGATGGAAAAGGTGAGAATGAATTGTTTACAATGGCATTTGGCTTAAAAGAGTCAGGTGATAAAATTCTTAATCCAACAAGGAATGAATGGTTTTCATCATCTGAGAATACGATGAAGAAAGCATTTAAATCCTATGATGTTTCTGCACTTGCCGGACTTTCTACTGAAAACAGGGATGGATATGCTTACGATTACAAAAATGCTAAACTAAATTACATGCCATCACTTGCCCAAGAGGGGCATAAAAATTCAACAATTCCATCTCAACCCAAAAGGTATAGCATATCAAATGATGACTCTAGGTTCATTACTTTACCAACTGAGTACTCGAAATACACAGACGAGGAACTTGACCTAATTTTGCGTGATCCGCAATCGGACTACAACCGAAACAATGAAGATGAGAAATTAAATGAAGGTTTAATTACTTGGGGTCTAAATCCACCTGATGCGGAAATGAACAACAAGGATCGACTTGGCTCATTTCTTATTGGGGCAACTCGTCAAAATCCTGAGATATTTCAATATGAAAAACAAACAAAACCTGTTGATCTAAAAGCACTTGACCTAAAAAATATATTAGGTGCTCAGGGTGATTTCGTATTTAATCTTGCGACAATGATTGAAAAAAATCTTGCGAGTTACGATGATATGAAAGTTGAGATTGTTAATTTTTATCATAGTAAATATGAAACTAGTGGCACATTAATATTTTCAGATAAAAAATCTAGGGTAAATAATGAAGATATCCATTTAGTTATTGAAATTAGTCCGAGCGAAAATTCAAATGGAATAATAACCTTAGATACCCAACACTTGGTTGACCCGAAGCGGAGATCGAATTCAAAATTTTCAGGTAAGGCAATTTATCAAGCCTTGTATGATTATGCCGATGCATCAGGATATCAAATTAAACACCATAGTTTAAGTAAAATTAATAAATTGCGAACAACTGCAACAAGACTAAGCCAACTACTAAAATCAAATACAGATGATCACATAGTTGATACAGCGTTAGGTGGTTTCTTTTTTAGCGATATGACCTATCTGCCTAAGAATGATTATGTACGAAGAGTGACAGCATATGCTCGTGAAGAGCTTAGACTTGTGCGTGAACGAATGCAGGTGTATCCCTACTCAAGTATTGAACCTAGTAAGCAAGCGATTATGGGAGCCAATCCTGATCGCACGATGGGTAGCGTTAATGATTTTAATCACCTTGACGCTTTCCGGTTTGATTTTGATAGGGGGACTTATATGTTCATGGAATACCGAAAAGGTAAACCTCAATTAGACTTTCAGATTTCGGATGCACTTGATGTTACAAAAAATCAATTTAATAAAAAGTCTCAAAATCCCGATGCGACAAATCACGAATGGTTTACTGCTGACCCTACTAAGGATAATGATTTAAGTGGGTTTGCGAAATTCCTTTCACTACACCCTAACTACATAAAACAGGGTGTTGGTTTGAGTACCCTTAAAAGAGCAATAATAGCTCAGACAATTGTTAGGGCAAGCGAGGGTGATGGTTACTCATTAACTCCCTATGATGACTCCCCACAATTCATGCAACGCGAATTGGGTAAGAAATTATTTTTTATGCCGGAGTCAGAACCAATCGAGGTAGGCAAGGCTTATTTAGCCGGAGCCGATGAGAGTAATGTGGATTACGATTTAATATTAAAAGCAGATCGCGAGTGGCAGGAAAAAGGTTATGAAAGCTCATTCTTTAAAGATTGGCATAAGGGTGAGATAATTGGAGAGGCAATTGATTTAGCCGGAAGTATTTCACCAATAGAATTTACCCATGTGCATTCCCAAGCTTTATCTGAACGAGGACAATTTAGAAGTGAATTTTCTGAATCCCATCTTCAGAGATATGGTTCAATAAAAGGGTTCTTTACCCAACTCAGAACTGAGCTTTCGCAACAAGCGCCACATGATGGTGAACTTAAATCAACATTTGTTCTGAAGGGAAAATTATGGAACTCCGCAGATCAGGAACACAGGAATTTACTTTCTGATTGGTGGACTCAATTACCAAAACACGCAAAGCTTTATGCTTCGCAACGAGGTGATATTTTACCCAAAGCTATGCGTATGTTTTTTGAGCACGAATATTATGCCGATGTTGGTGGTGAATTTGCGATAGGTAAACATTACCATTTTAGTAGAATTGATTTTGGCAAAAAGGCTCCGAACAAACTTCCTCCATTAAATGGAATTAATAAATTTTTAGAGAGTTTTTTAGGTAAAGATTGGCAGAAACATAATAACTCAGAAACCTATAACAAAGGTGAGTTATTTTTCGACAACGGAGTCAGGGCAGATGGTGACCCATCAACTTATTATAAGCATATCAATGGTGATGCATTGCAGGAAGTGGCAACCAAAGGAAATAACCCTGATGATTTAAATTGGTACTTCTTGGAGCATTCGATGGACGAGTCAGGAATTACCGGAGGTGACGATTACTCATTCAATACATGGGCTAATAAAAAACATGGTTTTGATGCATTCCGATTGGGGACTGAGTATGGTGGGCAGACCTATGCTGTAATAAACCCAAACGCACAAGCGAAAGTTGTGACTCAGGACTCAGCTATTCCTAGAAATGAGTTTACCTTTCGTAGTCAGGAGATGGTTAATTTTATGCCATACACAACTCTTACTGACGAAACAGCACAGCAATTCGATCAAGTGATTGATGAGATGAAGAAGAATCCCTATGGGTTCACAATAGACCAATCAAATGTTCTCCACGCTGAAACAGGTTATGTCGTAGCACCTGAGAAAGAAACTGAGTATACCATTCCTTTAAAGGAATTAAGCCGAACAGAATTGTGGGCTTATATTCGTGACCATGCTCATCGATTTAAAAAAGAGGGTGCTCACATTGGTGGATGGTTGAAGGATGGAGCACAAATGATGCTCGATGTCGCATTCCCTGTTGAGAATTATTTGGATGCAGTACGCATGGCGATTTGGGGGGATCAAGATTCAATTTACGACATAAACACAGGAACAGAAATCAAGACAAAAAATGAAGACAAAACCAAACAAGTACTTCCCGAAAACTTCCCAATCTCAATTGAGCAAATCGAAAGGGCGAGACCTGAAAATTTACTTGCCTTTGCAGATGCGCGAAACCGAGACAAGAGATCAATTCGCCACGAGGGCATTACCGAAAATTCTAGAACATCTCTCACGGACGAGGAAGTAGCCAAACTTCCCATGCTAAATTCTCTGAACTTCATGCCTTCGATTCCATCGGAGAAAGTAAGCAAGGAGACCGCAATGGGATTCCCGATGTTGGAATTTAATAATCCAAATAAAAATATCAAATTTGGAGACAAGGTATTGTCCGAGAAATCTGATGTGGTGCTAGTAAAAAATTCTGCCCATTGGGACAATAGAAAGTGGGAAGCTTATTTTAATGATAATAGAATTGCCGATGGGTTGATGGACAAAATGGCAGACAACGCTACCCCACAAGCTTACGAACTGATCACTCATTTTCGTTTAGGACGAGTAGGTAAATTTAGTATTCCATCTGCACCAACTAAATTATTGGACATGGTCAGGAACCCACAAATTTTTATTGATTTATTGGACTCCACAATGGCTAAGAATCCAAACTTTATAAAGCTTGCAAAAGATGGAGTGAATTCTGCAAAGAAAATGTACGCTGTTACCAAGACTCCCGAAATGGTCTCGCAAGCATTCATATGGGGTCTACTGTCACGGATGCTCGATCCCTATAATCAGGAGGCAGGATGGTTACGCACAACGAACAACAAACAAATTTGGGGTGCAATTTTTGATAGCATTGATGGGAAATACAATAAGAAGAAAGGTACTTTTTGGGACGCTACAAAAATAGGTGACGAGAAGTATGGATGGAAAAAAATGCCTTCATATAAAAAGGCATCCGACAAAAATAAATTCTTAAAGAAGAAGATGTCAAAACTTTCCAAGAAAATGAAATCTGATTTTGCCGATGAGGCAAGTGACAGAAATTTAAACAAACAGGCAGGGACATGGACTGATATTGTTTCTAATATGTTTGAGGATCAGAAAAATAATGTTTCAGCAGGGAACAATGCAAAGCAAAACATTCAGGCAATCCATGACATGCTCGTAAAATGGAATGGTAGATGGTCAGAATTGACAGATATTTTTAACGATAAAAATTTAGATGGGCAGGGCATACGAGAAAAGATGTGGAGTAATGGATTTCTTGGTGCAGGAGTAAAAGATAAAGTCACTTCATTTGTGATTGCTTTAATGGCAGACCCGAATGTAATCATCATGGACAGATGGCAATTTGTAAATGTATGGGAACATCAGATTCAGGACTCAGTTAAAAATAGGCTCAAGAAAGTTAACGCGATTTTGGCTCCGAATTCAGGTGCTACAAAAGCAGAAATCAAAAAAGCAACGGAGCAGAAATCTGAGTTTAATAAATATGGAGTTTCTCCATACCGGTATGATCAAAACGGCACTCCCGAAGATCGCTCAGGTTTTTATAAGACTATAGGCTCAACTTTAGACAATCCGGTCGAACATTCACTCTACCGGACTTTAGAATATTATTTTAAAGACCTCGCTAAAAGCGTAAGTTCCATGCGATCAGATTACTCATGGATCGACTCAGCATTTGCAATGCATTGGGTCTCATGGAACATGATCAAAGAGGAGGCAGTTGGGCATAGTTCGTTTGATGTGTTGACAGAAATGGCACAACAGGGTCAATTCCCAATGAGTGCATCCGCGAGAAAAATATTCGTGGATGACTTTATTAATAAGCCTAAATATACTGAAAGAAATGAACGAATACCTACCGAGCAAAAAACAAGAAGGACGAGGTTCTTCCAAGACGCAAAAGGGAAACCTATCGAAGAAATCCGAGAGAAAGAAAATGACAGGGAAGGACTTGGGTGGAAAAGAGAAGGAGAAGAGTCAGTCTATTTCAAAGGAGTCCCCGATGAATGATTTTGAGATACCGGAAGTCAATCCGATTTTCGCAAATACAATGATGATGTTTTCAGGAGCGATGGGTGCTGTTGAAACAGATCAAAAAATAGAATAGGAATAAATATTATGGCAGATACAAATAGTTGGAATTTTTACGGAAACACAGGAGGACTTGCCGTTAAGAGCAAGTATCTTGAGAGTAGTGCAGAGGTAGCAGAAGAAGAAGAAGCACCTACTTCAGAAACTGAGGAAGAGGAGAATCAACAGGCATCACCTCCTGCTGAAAATCCTGATGATGCCGGAAACTACAATCCTTAGTTCGTAAGTTTATGACACAGCCCCCTGAATTTTTTTGTTGTAACTTGCTTAATCTAATATATTATGCATATTATGAACAACGCAAAAGGAACTAAGTTTACAATTAAAAACGCAGAGAATTCTCCGGAAGAGGGTTACGATTATGTAATTACATATCAAGCTTTTCGTGAGAATGGTAGAGCATTGCATGACCCAAAAGAAACTGCATGGACTAAAACTTTTCTTGAAGCTATACAAGAAGCAAGAAGTTTAGTAAATGACATTTACGATACTATTGAAATCGATTGGAGAAATATTAAGTTTGAGGAAACTCGTTCACAAGTTGGTAGACTTCAATTCAAAATTAACTAAGAAAGGAATTACGAAAATGAGTACAAAAATACCACATTTAAAAGACAAAGGTTACAGCAACGCACTAAAATATACTATCAAGCCAATCATTGATGAAATCAAGCAA
>Ga0181389_1000179_pt1 | contig 25181 bp, 36 predicted proteins | sample 12SPOviralmetaG_FD_130121 | JGI IMG/M metagenome (GOLD analysis project Ga0181389, IMG submission 130121) | Marine viral communities from the oligotrophic San Pedro Time Series (SPOT) site, San Pedro Channel, CA, USA - 12 SPOT_SRF_2010-06-29 | ecosystem: Environmental > Aquatic > Marine > Strait...
CAAATAACAGACCAAAGATCTCATTTCAACATTATATTTTCTCCTATTATTTTCAAAAACATTAATTCCTGATTCTTCTATTATTTTATTTGCAATCTCAATTGGTTTTAAATTCTCTTTCATGTTCTTAATTTTAAAAGATTAAAGCACTCAATATATTTTAATTTTGCTTTACCTCTATATTCTTTTTTAAATAATTCGTACATCTTTTTTGTATATTGATATTTAGTTTCGCAATCTACAAAATATTTCTCTGCAAACTTTTTGCCTTTGCCTTTAAAATAGTTCACATTGTCTGCAACATCTCCAACAATCATCTGCTCATAAAAATTATACAAAGCTTCAGATTCGCTAATATTATGAATTGTCTTGTGTTTATAATGATAATTATATAATAAACATGGAAACTGCTTATAGTCTTTATCTATGCTAACTATCATCACTTCTTCTCTACCAAACTCATCACTCAATCTTTTCCAATACTGAGCAACTAAATCATCTGTTTCTCTGCCATAACAATATTTGCTCTCATAATTATCTTTTACATATTGATGCATTGGGTGTAATAGTGGAGGAAGAATTTGCTTCTTTCTATTTGCTTTGTAATCACTTGTAATCTGTTTTCTGAAATTTCCCTTAGATCCATTAAATGTAACTATTGTTTCAATCTCATATAACTCCTCCAGATCATTAATAATCTTCATGTACTGCTCATCAAATTTATTAATTGAATCTTTTATATCAGAATAAAAATTATCTGGGTACATCTCATAATTAGCATCATTCTTTGATCTATAACAACTCGCAAAGATCAAACTATCTGCATCTATTAATAAAATCATTTTGTTATAAGCATAAAAATTATTGAAATAAATAATCCTATTAAAGACCATCCCATTAGCTTATAGCTTTTTTTCATATCTTGTGGACTTTTGCCCTGATTACTCCTGTATTGTCTCTTTTTTTTCATATGGTTTTTTTGGTGTTCTTTTATAATCAAAACTATATCGCTTTTCTAGATTTGTAATATTACTCTTATCTATAATTTGATTTTCTAAATCAATGACTTTATAATTATGTTCTATTAATAATTCTATCGCATCATTTATTGCTTTTACTTTTTCTCTAAAATGATTAAATATTTGATTTTCAAATGCATTGTGGTTATGTTTCATAATTTTATCTTTCGTTTTCTTTTAATGAATCTCTAAGCAAATCTCCATACATATTCTGTTGCTTATCATTTTCTTTTTTTACTTGACTAACTATAAAAGGTAAATCCTTAAATAAAGATTCTACATTCCAGACCAGCCATTTTTCATCTTCTAAATCTCCATATCCAATATGCAACTCTCCATCCCAAACTTGTAAAGTATGACTTTCATATATGTAAGTATGTTTTTTAGCTTGTTCTAATTCTTTTTCTAATTTTTCAATTCTCTGTTTTTGTGTCATAATTTTCTAGGTATAATTATTGGATTTAAATCTTCTCTTTTTATTAATGTTAAAATATCTTTACTCCCTTTTCTATTATATAATTTATAAATAGGATTTTCTTTTACAAAAACTTTTTGAACTTTCTCTTTGATTAATTTAACCAGATCCTCTCTCCAGACAAATAGCCATTCTTTCTCCTGTTTAAATGCTATGTAGTTAGCTTTTCCAAAAGCCCATCCATCAAATCCATAGGGATTTCTTATTTCAATCCAAAGAAGATTATCATTTTTAGGTTGTCCTCTTTTAATACTTTTTCTATCTTTAATATCAACAGAAATAGTAGTTTCAATAATTTGTGTAGTAAATTTTATTTCCCCATCAATATGATGGTATTTATTTTTTTCTAGACTAACAGAATTAAATCCCAGATCCTTTAAATCCTTTTCTTCAATAGGATTATATCGCTTGATTAATTCCTGAGATAATTTTCTATTATATTCATTCATGAAATAAATATAATGATTTATTACTTATAAACAAAAAGTTTATAAACCATTATTCCAAATGACATTCAAATCATCTATCCATCTTTTGATTTCTTTTGGGTTGCAGGTGCAGGGTTTATAATACGAATGCTTTTTATATCGTGAGTGCAAGTCGCATACCAACTCAAACTCTTTTCCTGATATTGTTGATTTAGGATTATTTCTAAATATTTCCCATTTTGTGAAGTCTTGTTTTTCAAATTTTACCATCTTTTAATTTTTATATTATTAAGAGCTTTTCGCCTTGAATCGCAATTGCATTTAGTTCCCCTGAATGCATGAAATGTGTCAACTAAATATTTTATTCCTGTATATTTAGTTATGTAATAAATTAGATCTCCTAGTTTCATAATAATTTTTTTAATTTAATTTTCACTTTAATATAAGTATTGTAAAGAGAATAATATGGAATGCGACTTTTTCTAGATAATGATGCTATGCTTTCTCCAGAATTAATTATCTCAAAAACTTTTTTATCGTACCAATACATTTTTTCCAACTCTTTTTTTATTTCTTCATACTTTCCCTCAAAATCTGGGCTATCACTTTTGTTTTTTATATTTTCTAATCCCTCAATATGAATATTCTTTTTCTTTCTTTTTAAATCTATATATAAGCTGTTTAGTGTTCTGAATATATAATAATAATTAATTTCATCTTTATTATATTTTATATCTAATCCATCTTTTATTTTAATAATAATTTTAATATACATTTCTTGCACCAGATCTTCAGCGATAGAATTGTTGCATCCAAAACTTTTAACAATTTTGATCCATGTTTTATGCTTCTTATAAAGATTCTCAATATCTTTCTCCATTACTTTTTAATGGGTCATATAAATCCCCTACAACTTCTGGCAAACCCAGATCATTAACTTTAAAACTAAATGTTTCAAAAGCATATCCTCTGCTTCTTTTACATTTCACTGTTACCCATTCTTTATTAACAGTATTTGCTTCTAACTGAATTTGTGTCTCTGCTTTTTTTTCTAGGAAACTTCCTAAGTGTCCTGTTGGTTTATCTGATCCAAAATTAGAATGTATCACTGTTATTATATGTAAATTATAAATTGAACTCCATTCCATTAATTTCTGAATACATCCATTTGATTCTTCCAAATTATTGACATCAGAAACTAAGTCTGCAATTCCATCTATTATTAAAACTCCTATATTCTGATTATCACTCTTTAAAAGATATTCAATAAATTCAATTCTCTTTTTATATCCTATCTCTCTCAATGCAAAAGTATAATAGCATTGAGATCCATCCATCTCAGACATATCTATCGCCCTTTTAAACACCCTCTGTGCATGCCATTTTCCCTGCTCTGTGTCTATATGCAAAAGACATTGATTTGTTCTATGTCCCTTTATATCTCCTCCAAAATTATTTGTTCCAGAAAGATAAACACTACTAAGCAAAGATATAAAAAAAGTTTTCTTTGTCTTTGGAGGTGCTTGAACGAATGAAAAGTTACCATAAGTTCCAATTGGTATGGGTAACATTTGAGATCCATCCTTTGTCTGTATTACTTTTTTCCCTAATGAAATCGCAACAGGTGGGTAATCCATTTTAACAGAATTGTCAACTAGACAATCTCTCTGTATTTGTTGCATTAATTTTTCTTCTGTTTGTTTTAGCATAAAATAAAGATAAAAAAAAAGAGGGGAAAATTTCCCCCCTTAATTAAAAATGTGAATTATATTTTGAGATGATCAATCTCTTTTCCTCTACTGGTACATCACATTTAAAAAGGAAGATCATCAGTCGCAGGCACTTCCTGAACTTCTTCTTTCTCAGCTAAGACTATGTTGCCATCAGTCCAAACCACCTTGCCATTTCCTAAATAATTTTTAGGTTTTTTAGCTTCTCTTTCTTCTTTTGTTTGTGAATCAGTTATAGCTACATTATTCCCATATCTTGTTTCATCTGAAACTGATATAGTCAAATTATAGTAAACTGCTCCATCCTTACCTTTTACAAATTTTTCTTTTGGTAATTTGTCAACCCTAATACTCGCATTCATTAGTACACTCATAATTAATCTATTTTAAAATTTAACAATCTATTTTCTATTATTTTATCTAATTTATAATGACTTTTAATGTCATTAATTGTTTTGCCATTTTTCATTCCTAACATAGCATTCTTAAATTGATTAGTTACCTCTCCATCAACTCCTTTATAATGTAATGTAGGTTTTACTTTTGTTATGGCTTTATTTCCATCATCATCCTCAGCCTGTAAAGCTAATAATGATTGTAATGTATATCTCCTAAAATAAGTTATAGCAGATCCTAATTTTTGAGGATCAGGAATATCAGGAAGATTAATCCCTGATTCAACTCTCCCATCTCCATTTATTTCAACTATAATACTTTTGACCTCATTATTTAAAATTGGTTGCATTAATAATAAACCATGTTTTTTTAATAATGGATTTAATTGACCTATTAAGGAATTTATATCAAAGTATTGTGATTTATAAAAAGGATTAGTTACATCCTTACTTATTGATCCAATCTCTAATTGGAGATTATATAATTTTGTATATATTTCTTTCATAATGTTATTCTATTTTTTTGAGAAACTTCTAATCTAGCTTCTGTTAATTCTAATTTAGATTCTAATTTTGCTATGTGTCTTTCCATAGCTTCAATCCTAGCCAGATAATACTCCTGTTGATTATAATTACTAAACATGATATTCTATTTGTGATTCTATTTGATCATCAGTTAATTTTGAAATAGGCATTTTACTTATTAATTCAGATTCTTCTTTAAGCAAAGCATCTAATGCTATTTGTCTAATATAAATCTTATCCTGAGCTTTCTTAAGATCTTTCTGATAATACTCAACTTCAAACTTAGCTTCTTTAATTAACCTTTCTAGATCTTCTGCTGATCTTAAAGATTCTCCTGTAAATTCTATTTTATTCATTTTGTCTATTTAACACTAAGATTAGTTTCTTAGATTTTATAAAGATAATCAATTCTAAGTTATAAACAAATTTTTTAATAAAAGATTATTAGGCAAAAAAAAAGAGCCAACAAAATCAACTCCTTTTTTCCTAGAACAAAACAAACAGAATATTGTAAATATAGTAATTATTTCAATTCATCAAACTTATTTTGATAATATTTTATCATTTCTAATAATTCAAAATTCTGGAATTTAACTTGTTTCTGTGCTTTTATATGTAAATTTTCTGCAGTACCCTCTCCAAATTTTTTATCTAATTCTAAACCAAATTTAAACTGCTCTCCATACTTAAAAACATTGCACCCTGCACATTGTACTTGACAATTGCTTTCACTCCATCTGGTTGAATAATGTCTGCGACTTTGAAAATGACCACATTGTAATTTTTTCCATTCATCTATTTTGCCACAAGTAAAGCAAGTAGCCTTACCATGATCAGAATTTTTTTTCCTAATATACTGACTAAATATTGTATCTAATTTTTTAACAATTTTAGATCTAGTAAGTTTCTTAGCCATTTATTTGTCTTGATGTTCTAAGAATTGTCTGCCTATTTCTGGATTTATTCTAGATATTACTTTATAAATATATTTACTATTCTTTTTTACTATTTCTTTTTCTGATTTTGTACTATCAGATCCTAAGTTAGTATATTGAGTTGCATCTATTTCTAACATTCTATTAATCTTATCAATATTAGAGATTGATGTATAATTAAATATCTTATCTATTAATTCTTTTTTATATATCATTTGATTTTTTGTATAATATAGTAAAATAAAAAAAAAAAAAACCCCCAAAAAAAAAGAAAAAAATCTTAATAAAAATATTTACACGATCCAACAGGAGTAAAACCTGAAGTTTAGCAGTTTACAGATCTGCGACTGATTTGTTAAAACTAATAAAATTAATTTACTTTTTTAATATTTTTGCAGTTTTTTCAATCCCTCTTGAAGTGAAATAAAATCCTAAACTCATTATTACAATCTGTCCTAATAAATCCACATATTGATCCTGAATATCAAATCCTCCTAAATTTCCATCTGAAATTGCAAATAGTGTATATAGGATTAATGAGAAAATAGTTAATAAAGGTCTTATATTTTTACTTAACCATGAATCACTCTGCATGTCTGCACTATGTCTAGATGTGATTTCTTTTTCTAAATCTAATTCTGCTTTGATGAAAATTTCTTCCATCTCCTTTTCAAATTGAGCCCTTTCAACTTTACTAAAAGTATGCTTATCAATAATTCCTGAAATCTTCTCAGCTATTGATCCTCCTGCTCCTCCAAATAGTTTTGCTAAAATATTTTTCATAAATAAATTTTAATATAAATATTGATAATATTATTGTGAAGATATTTAGATGGCTTTCTCCACATAAACCAAAAAAGTGTCTCAAATTTTCTATCATTTTATTTCTTTTATAATTGTATATAATTCTTCTATTTCTTTTTCCATATACTCAATTTTTAAATCTTGTCTTCCATCAGCAGGTAATGCTCCTAATTCTCCTCTAGGCCATTTAATTCTAAATTCATCATTTAAACTTTGGTTATATTGTAATCTAGCTACATCCATTTGTAAAGTAGCTATCTCTGCTGTTAATGTAAACCAAACTCCTGCAATAGATAATATCCCAACAATAATTCCAATTAAACTTTTTAAATCTAGTTGTATTTTAGAAGATTCGCCAATTTCTAAACTATCAGACATTATTTTTTCTTTTTATTCATCAGCCACCATTTTTGTGCTGTGTACCCAATTGTAACACTTAATAAAATAATTTTCAAAACCATATCAATATTTGTCAATGATATTCCAAAACTACTAAGATTTATTGCGAGTGTTTTATAATCCATAATCATTCTTTATCTATTTTTTTCAATTTATTAATAGCCCATTCAACTCCAGAAGTTCCACCCCAAGCATCCCACATAATGCCACCACAGCCCTCAGAATATGGCACATCTTTACTTTTTTGATGCCTTTTAAAAGATGCCATTCTCGCAATAGTATCTCTGGATATTTTTTTTTTGTCTGCTAATTGTCTCGCTCTAGTCCATCCAACCTGAGTTCCACATTTTGATCCTTTTTCTTCTTTCCATTTAATCGCCTTCTTTGCATTATTACTAGCAGATTGAGGGTAATCGTTATAAGATTCTAATTCTGTCTCTATACTGCCCTTAAAAGCCTTATAACACATCGCTATTGCCTGATCCTTTGGATGATATTGCATTAATTGAGGCACACATCTAACCATAAAGGCAGATTGTTTTTCATTTTGTTTTTTCTTAGGTATAGGCATTTTAATAAAATTTAAAGTGAAATACTAAAAAGATTAAAAAGAAATTTAACTCACTAAAATCATTTTGACTATCAGATGGATAATAAGAAAATCCTATTAACATCCCAGATGAGAATCTTTCAATAATACTAAATTCCCATCTTTTCATTACATTCTGAAATAAGTAACTCGTCCTCCTCTTGATCTAGCTTTTAAGACATCTTTTCTGTTTTCTTTTTTACTCTTATAACTTACATGAATCCATCTTGGATTTTCATCATTTCCAAATTCCCAAATTAATTGGTCATAGTCAAGATTTTGTCTTATATAATCAAATAATTCTCCATTACTTTTTTCCCCTAATGTAGAAATATCAATTGCTTGTCCTGACAAATGACTGCTTTTTAAACTTCCTCTGACTTCTGCATTTAATTTTGGAGATCTATAAAAAGAATTTACTCTTATAGGATGTTTTGCCCATTCTCTTAATGGCTCAAACACTTCCTCAGCCACTAATACCATATTCTTTAATATATCCTCATTTGGAATATTAGAGATGTTTAGTCTAGTAGCTGTTTCTGATCTTACAGCTTCTTTATAACTGATGTGCTTACTTAGAATCTTCTTCTTTGATTTCTTCGTAACTTCCATCTTTGAGGTCAATATTGATTTTTCCATAATTTTCTTCTAAACTTTTTTTACTTTCTTCTTGCTTTGAAACCTCATCTGCATATAAATGTAATAAGCTATGCTTTTGAGTTTCTAACAATCCTAAATCATGCTTTATAGCATTTAATTTTCCTTGTGATTCTTGTAAATCTTTTAATTCTTCTTTACTAATTTTTGACATTTTATTTAAATTTTAAGTTTATAATACTCAAATATAATTATTTACATTTACATTTTAAATGAATCCTTATATGCTTTTTTTAAATCATCAGTCCAATATAAATCAGCTATGCCTTTTACATTGTGTTCAATAGCTGATGTTTCATCTCCACATTCAATACTATGTCTGTGATAAGATTGTGATAAAATTTTATCATCTTCTATAATTTGGTCTGCATACCTTATTTGTATAGTTTTAAATTCTCCAACTATTTCAATTTTGTCTTGTATTCTTTTTTTTATTAAACTCATTTTATTTATTTTAAATTATTATTGCACTTTACTTACTCCACTAAAACTCATTGCAGAATTGTCTGATATATCACTCACAGGAATTGTAGTTCCTGCAGCTCCTGTTCTACTATCAAAAAGATAACCATAAGTAGAATTTGAAACCCAACTAAAATTAACAAACCCATCAAAATCAACTTGTTTTATTATAGCAGAACTTGGACGATACCAATTTCCTGCAATAGAAATACTTGTAAAGGGAAACCCTTGAATTCTAAATGTGTCAGTTGCTACCATACTTCCTTTTGATGACATTTGAATTGTGCATCTCCAATAAACTAAATCTCCAATTTTAGTATAAACTCCAACACTATTAGTCGCATCAATAGTTGCATTGTTTCCTGAAAAATCACTTGCTACTGGTGTCCAACCTCCCTCTTCATAATCATCTAATAAAGTAGATGAAGCACCACTTCCTGCACTTGCCCCAAAACCTATTCCATATCCATTAGCAATATCAATAGTACCTTGTACATTCATTGACTTTCCACTTCCTTGGTCTCGCATAACATCCATAACATAGAAACTAGCAAAACTTCCTGAATAACCATTACAAGTTCCTGAGCCTTGAAATCTTATTCCTCCAACACCTGCCTCTGCACCTTGAAATTCATAAGCACCATTTTCATCTAATCTATCCCTTAATACATTTGATGTATAGGTTTCTATTCTACCTACAGTATCAGAGTTACCTCTAACTGCTCTAATTTCTGCTAAAGGATTAGCTTCATTATAACTATGAAATGATACTCTACCAACATTATCACTTGCAGTATTTCCAAGACCTGAGACTTGTAAAATACCCTCGCCACCTGATGTTTTTCCTTTTACTGATAAAACAGTATTACTTGCACCAAATGAGCCATTTGTATCAGTATTACCTACTTGTACAAACCCATTACTTGTAATATTCATTCTTTGTGTTGGAGTATATTCAGTGCCTATTGTTAAACCTGTATCTCCAAAGAATCTTACATTTCCACCATACATATTAATAATTGATGCTGAGGTTGCAGTAGGTGTATATTTACCTGCATTTTTATAATAAGCACCTGTAACCATTATTGCATCATTAGTTACATTTGAGCCTATAAATAAACCTCCTGTAGTCGCATCAGATGGAATACATTGAATGTTGTTGTAAAAAGTTGATGCTCCTGAACTAGATTTAACAGATAATTTTCCTAAAGCGGATGAACTATTATTTATTTTAACTTGTGATACAAAATTTGCTCCTGATGCAAAATTTGCTAAACCACTTCTATTAATTACTAGTGAATTTTGATTATCAGTTGAATTTCTAATACAAAAAGAATCATTTTCTTGTCCTGTTACACCTGCTGTTATATTCCATTGTTGGTCTACTCCATTAGTATTTATAATCCTTACTCCTCTATTTTCTCCTGTACTAATATCATCAATATTTATTGTAATCATATTAGCAAAAGTTGAATCGCCATTTACAGTAAGGCTTCCATCAACTTGAACAATGCCCTCGCCTTTTACAGTTAAAATAGGTACAACAGGGTCTGCCGCAGTTCCTAAACCACCTGCCATAATTATATCTCTATAAATAGCATCATTAACTCTAGCTTGTAAAACTAAACTACCTGCTAATTGAGCAAAGTCTCCAACTTGTGCATCTGTTGTAAATATATGTGCTGTTGCAGTATCATCTTCTGCATTATTAACATAGGTAGAACGACTCTGTCCAATATCTAACATTCCATTAAATTTTGCAGTTCCAGTATTGCTAATATTTAATCTTTCTTTAGCCTCATCTTCATCATAAATAGAAAAACTATCATCTGACTTACTTTCTATTAACCAATCGTGTCCTTGAATAGCTGATAATTCTATTCCTGCATCTCCTGTAGCTGCTTTAAATCTTGCTCTGCTATTTTCAATATTAACATCTAAAGCAAAAGAAGCAGTGTCTTTTATACCTACATTTCCTGCAAAAAATACTGTATTTGTTGAACCTGTAATAGTAATAGAATTAGAAGAAGAGGTTTCATTTCTAACTGTAAAGTCTTCATTATCTACTCCTACACTAAAATTCCTTTGTACTCCTTGAGTATCGTTTAATATTAATTTAGGGTATATTTTACTTATTGTAATATCTCCTGTAAAACCTGCTGCACCACTTGAGATAATAGAGCCACCTAAATAAAGGTCTTTAAATCTATAAGATACATCTCCTAAATCTGCATCATTGTCAATTATAGTTCCTGTATTATCTGTTGGCAAAATACCTGCTGCGTGCATCCTTAATCCATTATGCCCTGCTGTTGTGCTATATATATTTACATCATTTGCTGTGTTTCCTACTGCTCCAACAGTTCCAACAATAAAAGCAGGTACTGCGTTAGAGGTTACACTTCCTTGAAAAGTTGAAGATAAATCATTATTAAATGAAGCAATAGTTGCTCCACTATTTTTTTTAAATACTATGTTTCCATTTGTTGTTTTAGCAACCACATTGTCTAAAATAGCACTTGTTGCAACTAAAGAAACACAATTTACATTTCCAGTAGAAGTAATAGTTCCTGAGTTTACTGTTCCTCCTACTGCTACATTTCCTGTTGTAGCATTTACTGTGAATTTATCTGTGTTTACTGCAAAGTTTCCACCACTACTTAATAATTGAGTAGCAGCAATACTTCCTGTTGCTGTAATTGTACTTCCAGATTCTGCCATTATAGAATCAGCTATCACATTTGTAGAACTCCATTTTGTAATATTTCCAACTGTACCTGTTCCATCAACTTGAGTATGATCTAACTTTTCCCAAACATTTCCTGCTCCTGCTATAACCCAATCTCCAACTGCCCAATTTGACAATCCATTTAAAGATGATGTCCCACCAACTGAAACCACAAAATAATGTCCCTGTGTTATATAAGGAGAATTATCTATTGTATATTCTTGTCCTGAAACCATAATATCAGCACTTAAAGAAAGTACTGTTGAACTATCTACATTTGTAACTGTTGCTGTTGCTCCACTCGCTTGATTGACTACCTTATCTCCATCTACTGCACTTGTAAAAGCACCACTAGAATCAACTAATTTATTTGCTGTTGTTCCTGTTGTAGTTCCTGATGCTGATTCTCCTCCTCCACTAGCAAGAGTTGGTGTGTTACTTGTAGCATTCCATGTTCCCATGAATCTTAATCCACCTGCCAAAGTATTTAATTGACTTTGTGTTTTTCCAAATGCTTCTAAAATAGAATCACTAGCTAAAATATTAGTAGCTGTTGGAGATGCTAATCCTGTTAAAACTTTTCCTGTAACAGAATCATTATCTAATGTAACAGCACCAGAAACATTTGCACTCCCATTGAAACTAGATATTGTCGCTGAAGCTTCTCCAGTCAGAGAGATGTCCCTAGCATTTTGAAGTATTGTTGCTGATGCTGAATTGACATTAATTGAACTTGGTAAACTTAAAGTAACTGATTGATTAGATACTGTTGAAACCACTTGACTAGAAGTTCCTAAAATACTCAAACTCTGTGTATTTAAATTTACATCTCCACTTGTTGTTCCATCTGTTATATCTAAATCACTAGCATTATCTAAACCTTTTACATAAGCAGTTGTCGCTACTTTTGTAGAATTATCTGATGATGCCTGAGTAGTTGCTGTAACTCCATTTGCTAGAACTGAACTTGCAGTTACATTTCCTGTTAAATCTCCTGCTACATTTCCTGTGACATTCCCTGTTAAGTTACCTGTTACATTCCCCTGTAAATTTCTGTGAACTGTACTTGGTAAACTTATATTTAAAGTTTCATTTGATGCACTTGTAACGACTTGATTTGTTGTTCCTGTAATTGCAAATGTTTGTGTGTTTAATGTAACATCTCCTGATCCACTATCTCCACTAAAATCAAGATCTGATGCAGCATCCAAAGTATCTACATAAGCAGTAGTTGCAACCTTAGTAGAATTATCTCCTGCTGATTGAGTTACTGCTGTTGTTGCTGTGTTTATTGTTCCATTCAAATCTCCACTAAAAGTAGTCGCTGTAACTATTCCTGTTAATACAGGATTACTAGGTATTCCAATCTGTAAAGTATTTCCACCTGCTGATGTTACTGATGTTTCAATTTCATTAGCAGTTCCTAAAATAATAAATGCTTGACTATTCAAATCAACATCTCCTAAAACAGTAGAATCATCTCCTCTAAAATCTAAATCCTCTGCTGTGATTTGTCCTGCTACATAATCAATAATTGCTTTTGTAGTTGGAATTGATGTATCATTATTATTATTTCCAATACCATCTGCAGCATCTACAAATTTAGATATTATAATATTTTCCCCTGTATCTTTTAATGATCCAAATTCTAATATTGCATTGACTTTAAAATCTCCTGCATTATTTAAACTTAATCCTGTTCCATTTCCAGATCCATCACTCAATTCTTTTAATGTTGCAGAAATAGCAGCATTATCAATAGTCTTTATAAGACCAACATAAGTATCAGATATTCTAGTATTATATAGTGTTGCCATTTTTTAATTTTTTAATTTCTTCTCTTTGTTTTAAATATAATTTCAATTTCTTCAAATTTTTTTCTTTTGGTTTTGACTGCCAAGTACTTCCTTTATAACTCATAAAACCCATCCATTAAATGTTGCATCTTGTGAAGGGTATATATCATCATTTGAATTAGATACATATTTAGGAAAAAGACTTTGATTAAATGCCATGTAATCTATAAATCTTCTAGAATACCATTCTGCATTAGTTCTTGCCTTTTCCACTAAAAAATCCACTTCCTCTTTACTTACTGTTTCGCTTGTTTCTGATTGATGTTTATATACTCCTCCATTACGAATCTGATAAGCAGCAAAAGGGATGTATTCCACTTGTGCAAACCAGATCAACATTGGTTGAATGTATTCTGTTAATAGTTTTTTATATTTTGCATTAGCATTATTATCAATATCAGGAATTTTTTCAATTAATTCTTCATATAATTCTGTTCCCATATAATTCTGTATGTGAATAGTCTGAGCCAAGCTGATAAATTGAATAAATTTATTTGTATCAACATTGCCATCAAGTATGCTATTCCTGACTAAATCTGTTCTATTTATAAATAATTGTGTTGCCATAATTTCTATTTTGGATATGCTCCTCTGCCTGGTAATTTATCTGTTGCTATTTCACTTTCTCTTGTTCCTCTTGGATTCTTGATATAAGATCTAGGAATTGATCCTGTTCTCTTATAGTTATCTAGATTTGAACTTTCATATTTTCCTTTTTTTAATCTAAATAAAACTCTTTCCCATTTATGTTGGCAATAAATTCCTCCTTTTAGCTTAAAAATATCATATCTTATATTTGGCTTATGTCTAAATTGTACATTTACACTTTCAAAATTACTTGCTTTATCAATATCCTCAATTCTCCAAACTAATCCAGATCTTCCTTTTGATAATCTCATCATCTCTTTACAGAAATCTCTTGATTCTCCTGACTTAGCCATCCCTCTAGCATATCTGTATCTTATTTTATATAATCCATTCTTAGGGTCTAAATAACTAAAAGCAGATCCATCCTTAACAGATCCAACATTATCTTTACTAGCACTCTCTAAACCCACAAATTCTTTAATTTTTGATAAAGTAGATTTTCTAGCAGGAGTTAAATAATCTATATAATCCTCTGCACTTACATTATCATCTTTTAAGACTGCAAATTCTTCAAATGTATCTTCCATTGTTCTCCCTGAAATTGCTAAACTACCTACAACATTTTTAGTGTCATTCTCACATAATTCAGTTGCTAATGGTACACAGTTTGGAACTTCTTTTCCATTTTTTTTCTTAGTCCCTATCTGTTCATAGCCATCCCAACATGGTGCTTTTAATTCTTCATGATTCTCACATGGCATGTAATAAGTAACTCCCTCTACTTCATGCTCATGGTAACCACTACATCCACTTTCTTCTGCGACTTTTATTGCTTCCTCTTTTGTTTCATAAGCTTCTTTTCCATCAATTTTTTTAAGATTGACTTTGAATTCATATCCTGTTTCTTCCTCAATATCTTCCTCATCCTGAACTCTTGAATCTACCTCTGTAAACTCTAATGGTTGTAATGTAGTAAAATAGAGGTTTAGTGCAATATCATTATATGCCAATAATTGATCAAAACAATCAATTAGCAACTCTTGAAATGGTCTTATTACAGTATTATCCATTAACAAAGAAGCTGTCTTTATTTCATCTGCATTATTCCCTAATCCTGATTGATCTTTAATACCTAAAAGCATTGGACTTACAACCCTGTGAGCCACCATTATTTTTTTAGTGGATTCTTCAGAAAGAAATTGATACTGCTGATGAGCATCACTTAACTGAACAGGTGTAATATCTGCTGCTGCTTCTTTATTATCATTAAAAGCTAATATGAATTTTCCTGCATTACTTGTACCAGAGAATTTCTGTGCTATTTTCTGTTCTAATAATTGTCTTTCCTCTTGATTTGGTGTGCCATTGTTAAAGTTAATTAACATGCTAGGTGCTAAACCATTCATAATATTATTCAAATGATAATTAGAGATTTCCTCCTCTAATTCAGCATATTGTAATCCACCCTGATAATCAACAGGTGCATAGTAATAAAATCCTGCCTTATAAGGTTTTATATAATAAATCTCTATTGGCTCTTTTGACATACCATAAGCAGGTATTCTCTTTGGAATTTCATTAGGTTTTAACTTACTCCAATCCTTAAAATAATAATAAGCAGGTATTTCTCCCTTTTCATCAGCTTTTGCTGCTCTTAATGTTTCAACAGGAATATGCTCTAATTTAACAATCTTAGTTCTATTCTTGTTATAAATAACTTGAACAGAACATTGTCCCATTAACTTCAGATCATAACATAATTTTCTCACTACATCTTTTTTAAACAGAGAAATCATTTGAGCATACTCGCTTGGTTTCCTATTTGAATCAGTTGCATTTAATCCTTTCCCATAAATAGCTTGTGAGATACCATTTATAGCAGCATTATTTGTTGGACTTCCATTATATCTATCTATAAGAAACTGAAAATAATTATTATCAGCACCATAATCCACCCAATCTCTATTGTTAACTTCAACAATCTCAGGAGAGGTATATGTGCTTAAATTCACAAAACTATATTCAGAATTATGCCTTACAAATTGTCCTTTTTTATTTCTTTTTAAGTTTTTTTTCATGATGTTACAATATACTCATTATTATATGTATCTGTCGTTACATATAGACCTTTATTAATATCATAAAAATCTCCATTTTTTTGATCTACTAATTGATCTGTACAAAATATTCTGTCTCTATAAAATACATTTTTGAAATTACTAGAATCATTCCATAATTCATTAAAATTTTCCCATAAACTATAATTGGTATTCCAAAAAGCATAATCAGAAAATAATTCAATATTATAAAAATGATTTAATACTAACAAAGGATTAAAATTCTGCGACCAAGCCAGATAATTTCCTGAAATACTCGCATTAGAAATCTGCACCTGAGTTTCTACATTTGTAGAATCATCTGTATAAGAAAAAGTAAATTCATTGACATATTGTCTAGCTATTACTTTCAGATTTTGAGGTGTAGTTTTATTTAGTACAATCATACTAGTATAACGAATTAAAAATGTTTATTTGTAAAAATAAAAAAAGCACCCATATAGAGTGCTTATTTATTAGATTAATTAGAATGATTTTCTAATTAGGTACTATTTGTGATGCTGATGGAGTTATTACTCCTGCATCTACAAAATAAGGTGCAGTTTCTTCTAAGCCTTCCATCACTAAGGTAAAGCCTGAAAGATCTCCTGCTGCTGCCCCAGTCACTATTGTGCCACCAGTTACCTCCATGCCATTCTCATAGCCACAAAGGAATTGATTTCCATAATAGTCTTCAACGACTATCACAGGTCTAGCTACTGCTATTAATTGTAATTCATTTTTAGTTGCATTATCTAAATATGTTAATGTCATATTTAAAGTCTGTGTATAAAAAGTCGTTCCATTATCTCTAGAACTTGTTATTGTTGTTTCTAATGAAGAATTCCCTTTTAAATCAAATTCAAACCAAACAGGCGATCCTGTAAAGGCATCAATTGTTTGATCTGCATTAATAGTAGCTACAACAGGAAAATCTGCCATATATACTGTCTTAATACCTCCAAATGCTGATTTGCATGGGACTTTTCTTCCTGTGGTTAATGCACATGCCATAATTTATATATTTTATTAAAAAAAAGGGTAAGTAAGTATAATCCCACTTACCCAGAATTTTGGTTAATTAATTTTAAGAATAGTAAACTAAATCTTCAGAAATGCCATATTGAACTCCTGCTGTAAACCTCATTATAAAGCGAACATTTTGTGAGCCATCAATATCTTGCATATCTAAAACCTTAACTTCATTCATGTTATTTAACAATCCTGTGCCAAAGTATAGATTACTTCTCTGTGCTGCAAACATTTTGTTGTTTGACATTCCTGGGCAAACAAAGATTTTAACTCCATTTACTGAAAGTGATCCATTGTTCCACCATTGTGTCCCCTGTGCATTTACACCATTTGCTCCTAATCCATTTGCTGCAAAACCTCCTAATGCCTGAACATAGAATTTAGCTACTGAACTTGGTACATATATGAATAAATCTTCTTTTCCATATAAAGCACTTGGTACAGCATCAACAACTTTTGAAAGTTCAGCTATAACATTAGCTGCATCAATTCCACCACCTACTGCAGCAATATCTTGACCTGCAGGAATATTTCCATCTGCTGTCATTAAAGTTTCAAATCCATCATATTCTCCTGCATTAGCAGCTACCCCTGTAAAGATAGTTTGCTCTGTTTTCTGTGCAACTTGATTTGCTACATGAGCAATCATAAAGTCACTAAATTTAGGAGGAAGAGTTTGTCCCATTCCATAGCCCATGCTCTGAGCTTCCCAATCATTGATAAAATCTTTCTTGCATAACTGTAAGTTAACTTGTAACTCAGTTGGTTGAATGATTCTCTCTGTTAATGTTACTGAAGAATTAGGATTAAAATCACATGAAGCATCTGAAACTACTGCTCCTGTATCTAATCTCTTAATCACTTCTTTGTAAGCAATATTTGGTTTTACACTTAAACCTCCATCATCAATAGTGGAAGCACTTAATAAAGCTGCAGCAATATACTCGCCTGCAAATTCGCCTGCATAGCTTGTCGTGATATTTGTAGCAGTTGCCAATTCAAATTTTTTATTATTCATTTTTCTATTATTTAATTTTTATTAATTATGATTCTGAAGCCCAAATTCCAACTCCACCAATTATGTACCATTGTGTTAAAGCTACTGCTCTAATTACAACATAATCTCCTTTGTTAGCTGTTGCTTTTGTGTTTATCCAATCTTTATTTACAACTCCACTTGCTACTGAATCTGCAGAAGCATTCGCAATACTACCATGAAAACCATCAGTTGAATGAGGGCTTAATGTAATAATGTTATTTCCATCTGCTCCTGTATTTCTAAATAAGAAAGTCAATCCTAAATTTCCTGAATGAATTTTTGGTAAACTCACTACTAATGCATCTGTTGCAATATTGTGGTCAATACCAGCATCTCCTGCAGGTACAGAAACTGATGCAGATAATGTTTTTTGTGAAACTTGATTTCTTTCCACATCATTTGATAAATAGTTATAAGTGCTCATTTTTTTTTATTTAATTTATTATTTATTTAATTTTTCTAAAACTCTATCTAGAGTTGTTTTATATTTTCCTTGTGCAAAAACTCTTGTTTTTACTTCATCAAAAGATGCTTCTGGACTATGCTTAATTGGTTCAACTGCTGCTTCAGATAATTCTTCTTTTGAAAATTCTTCTTTTATTGTTCTGGATTTAGGTTGTCTTGAAGTTTCCATTTCTACTTCTTCCTCATCCTCCATTTTTGATTCCTTATCCTTTTTAAGATCAGAAATTGCATCTTCTAAATTTTTAATGCGAACTTCCATTCCTTTCCAATCTGCTACATCAGCTTCTTCTTCCATATCTTCTTCTTTTTTATCTTCTTCATAATCATCTTCTTCTTTAAGATCTGAAGTGATTTCTTCTTCCTTTTCTGCATCTTCCTTAGCAGGTACTCCATCAGATGGATCTCTATAATCCTCAATGATTCCCTCCTCTTTTACAACAAGTAATTTGCCATCCTCTAGGATATACTCTCCAACAGGCATCGCAACTTTCTCATCATCTGTTTTAATAAAAATCTCTTTCCCTTTTTCAAAAGAGTCAGCTTCTATAATTGTGCCATTTTCTAACTTTTGTTCTTCAAGCTTAACTTCAAGATTTAAAAGTGTTTTAATTTTATTTAGCATTTCTTGATTTTTCATAATATAATAGTATAACGATTTATTAATTTGATTTTGTATTTTTAACTTATTTTGGTAACAACTCCTATGCCTTGATTCATAATGTCCTGATTACAGCAATCCCTGTGGTATGTTAATTTATTTTTACATAAACATGCTCTTGTTGATCCTCTTGGACTGCTTCTAGCAGGAATATAATTTGTAATTCTTCTATTCATTATTTATAAGACTTAGCAGCAAAGATTCCATCTTGTAATCTTTTTCCAGAAAAATAAGCATTTCCTCTTAATTCTTTAAAATCTGAATATCCCTCAATATTTACAGGAGAAACTCCTAATTCCTTAGCAGCTTTCTCTGTTCTATCTAATAAGACTTTTCCTGCATCAGTATTTTTCCAAATTTCTTGTTGTAATTTTTCTGCTTGGTCAGCCATTGTTTCAAACTTATCAATTAGATCCCTTACTCTATCATCCATTTTTATCATTTTTTCTTCTAATGGATCAGCTTTTTTAACTTGACCTCTCAAAGTATTTAATGCTTTCTTAATATCTCCTGCTAAGGATAATTCAATTTTGCTTAATTCTGTTTTTTCTTTAGGAAGTTTATTTAATATTCTTCCAAATTTTTCAGGTGTAATCATGATTCTAATATTTCTTTTATTTGATTAATTAATTTTTGATTCTTTGATAATCCAACAGAATCTTTTGGTCTTTCCATTTTATCTGCAAAGTACCCCTCTATTGAAAATCCTTTGACTTTTCCTGTTTTTACATAATCATTCCAGACTTCATCATTATTGACTTTGACTGATCCCATCCATGTTCCAACAGGCACATTCATTCCATACTTTCTAGACTTATCAAATTTTTCATCCTCTACTATCCACGATTCAACAAGTGTTAAACCATTTAAAGAATGTTGATGTTCTAGTGTTGAATTATTTTGATTTCCATTTTTAAGATACAACTGAGATGCTTTCTCTACTGTATCTTTTGAAAAGTAAATATAATAATCATCTCTATCATCTGAATTTCTAAATATAGGTTTGTTGGGAATCAATAAAGCTCCCATCAAAATTTTCTTTTCTTTGTTTATTTCTGCTAATTTTATTTCATCAGCTTTTAGAGCAACGAAATCTTCCTCTATTGCAGGCGATTCAACAATAGAAATTGCTTCAATCCCTGCCATATCTTGATCCTCATCAAGCACTAACTCTACTATTCTCATAATTGTATAACGATTTTATAGTTATTATTTGTATTTATAAAGTTGCTCCATCTATAATATTTCTATCTAGACTTTGAGCAGTTGTAACATCACTCGCTACAACATAAGTTTGTATTGGTTGTTGATTCTGCTGTCCTATAACATCAGCTAATTGATTAACTCCTGATCCTCCAACACTAGACAAATCTGGAGGTACTGATCCTGCTGATCCAACTTGAGCAACAGGTGTTTGAACTTCTCCTCCTCCACCTGCAGATGCACCTACTGATGCTGCTGCTGATTTCGTTTGACCTATTGCACTTTTAACTGCACCAATAATTCCAACTGCCTGTGCTACATATCCAATGATTAGAGGAATATTAGCAGGAAATGGTAAAGCACTTGATGTCTTAGCTAATCCTGCAGCACTATCTGCTCCAGCTTCTGCACCTTTTACTGTTGCTTTTACTACTGATTGTTTAGCTGAAAATAAAGTAGCCTTAGCTTCCATTATCATCTCTTTCAAAGCCAATGCCTGTTTTGCAATTAATATTGCTTTTCCTAATTTACTCTCTGCTCCTGCAATCATGACTAGATCATTAAAAGTCTTTTCTTTCTCTGCTCTCTTTTGTTCTTCTAATGCCTTTTCTGCTTCTGCTATTTCTGTCTTTCTTTCTAAATTTGTTCTTTCTGATTCTGCATTGAACTCATCTAATGCTATTTGAGCATCTACTTTTGCCTGTGTTCCCTCTCCTGATTCATCTAAAATTCTTTGTAATCTAGCTTGTTGTAACACTTGCTCCTCTGCATCAATTTCCTGCATCCTTTGTAACCTTAAAAGATCATCATCAATCTGTTCAGCATTTAATCTCTTTTTTTCAATACTAAGATTAGCTTCACTTTCTAATTTGCTATTTGTTAACTCTATTTTTTCTTTGTCTAATGCTAAATCATTTGCTTTAAACTCTGATTCAAAACCTGCTATTGTTGCTTTTACAGCAGCCAATTCATTCTCTGCTTCTATCTGTGCTTTTTTAAACTCTATATTATCTTTGTCTTTTGATAATTGAGCATTTGCTGAATCTAGAGCAATCTGAGCATTAGCTAACATTAATTTCTCTTGTTCTTTAAGATTATCTCTTAATTCATTATTAGCCTTTATTCTATCATCAATGCTATTTCTTTCCTCATCTCTTGTTTGTCTTAATTTCTCATTAGCAAAATCAAATGATTCTAGCAATCCCTGATTCTTAGCTGTTGCTAATTCTGCACTATTTGCCAACTCTACATTTGCCTGTGCTGTTTTAATAACTTGTTTTCCATATTCTGTAACAGTTTTAGCTACCTCATCAAAACTATCATCAACACCTGTAAAAACATCTACTGTCTGTTTTCCTGCTTCTTTTGCAGCAGCCATAGCACCTGCAAAATCTCCTTTAAATAATTTTTCAATAGCAGCACCTAAAAAACTTGCAACCTCTAAAGCTTGATTAAATCTATCTATTATTCCCTGCTTGATTGCATCTTGTAATTTATTAATACTACCTAATGGGTCTTCAAACATAGCTTTCATGAAATCAGTTACTACTCCAATATTATTTAATAAGAAATTTACTAAATCAGTAAACACGATAGAAACTGCTTCTGTTGCAGTAGAAAATAAATTTACTACATTTTGATTTTCTTTTAAAACTTCTCCAAATTTTTGAAATATTTTTACTGCTAATGTTACAATTCCTGCTCCTCCAAAAATAGCAAAAGCACCTTTCATTATTTTTCCAAATTTTCCTGTTGACTTACTTCCATCATCAGTATTTTTTTTAAGTGATGAAAAAGCTTCATTAGTAAGTGTGTTTTGTTCAGCTAGATTTTTATTTAATTCAACGAATTGTTGATTAAGTTTATCCATGCTTTTATCAGCTTGTGTTGTATCTGTGTTTAGTTTTAAATCTATGCTTTCCATTTTACCTGTTGTTTAATTTGTTTCCATCCCTCTCTTATACTTGTTGGAAGTTTATTTTTTCCCTGAGCAATTTTTATATTTTCTGTTTCTCCCTCAGCTATTTTCAAAGCTGCTATTATTATTTTAATCATAATTTTAATTTATGGACTTTCACAACTTATAGCTGTTATCACTCCAGATGAATTTAATGTCATACTCATGATTGTTCCATTACTAGGGCAGTGAGTTTGATCAGAATTAGTTCCAACTTGTGTATATGTTCCTGAAGATGCTATTACAGATAAACCACTATTATTGTATAAAATATCTCCTATCGCTAGATTGCTTGCATTTCCTATTGAAAAATTATAATATAATCTACCATAAGATCCTGAAAATAAAACATCAGGCAAAATTTTATATAAATTAGAAACGACATTTAATAATTCAAAATCACTTTTTCCATTAATCAAATCAGTCTTTAATGAATTAATAATATATTGTTGATTTCCAATACTTACTCTATCATTTAATTCTAAATTATAAATTATTTTTAAAGGTAAATATGCAGTCAATTTTGTTAATCTTCTTGCATTACTAAAAACATCACTTATATAATTCTCATAATATTCTGAAAATAATGTATCTGTAAAATTTGTGTTACCTGTATATTCATTTGTTTCAACTTGAAAATTTATATTTTGCTTTGAATCTGTTGAACTTATTTCCAAACTATTAGATGGAATAATAAAATAATTTAATGAAACTTTTGTCCCATTATCATAACCAAAAGAAATAGGAGTTGAAGAATTTGTTTGTCTTATAGCATAAAATATTAAAGGCAATCCATGAAAACTTTCTTTGTTATCATTAACAGACCATCCCCATTGTATATCAGTACTTGCTCCTCCTGTTTGATTTGTCAATCTTTCATATTGCATATGCTCAAAAGGTATTTCAACTTTATAAGAATCGCCTGGTGCAGTATATTTAGCCTGTTGTAAACTATAAGCAAGAGATCCCCATCCTGAATTTTCTAGTTGATTATATTGAACTGCTAAAAAAGTTTTTAATCCTTTATATTGAAATCCTATTTCTTTAAAAGGTAAAGCAACATTAACCTGACTTTTACTTGTATCTATATATTCATCTATCTCCCAGACTTTGCTAGATGAGGTATAATAACTATCTAATGTCTTAACAACTATTGTCCCAGAATCATCAACAAATGCAGTTAAATTGAACATCTTAAAAATAGCAGTTAAAAAATCTATTATTTTCATTTTAGGAATCTGCTGTGTTATTGCAAATTCAAAAACTGTACTTGTAACAAAATTTCCAGATGTCCTATATTCATCAGTCCATCCTTGTACTATAGCATCAGGTGCACCTAAATAACCATTAATCTCCCATCTAATATTTCCACTATTAAAAGTCAAAGTAGTAGCAGAAGCAATAAAAATTGTATATGTCCCTGCTGTTATTGTGAAATTACTATTTGTATAAATTTTTTGTCCTGTTACATTTGTTTCCTGAAAATGAATTGTAGATCCTCTATAAACAATCACATTATATGCTATTGAATTATCTGCAGGAATAAAACTCAATGAATGATTTATTATAGAGTTTGGATAAGTCACTAGATCCCCAACAACTGTTATTGCTCCACCCATTAAACTCGTTTCAAAAGCATCAGTAGAATATTCAGCAAAATTTGTTACTTGTCTATATTGTAAAGGTGTTTGTTGTGCAGGTTCTACATCTCCTTTTTTTCTGTGTAACCACATATAAAGGTTGTAAAAAGCTTTATTCCCAGAATTAAAGAAATCATCAGAAAAAACTATATTACTTTCATATCCATTTGCTATTGTATATTTATCTTCTATTTCTTCTATTATAGTATTTAATCTAATTGCAAATTTTAAATCACTCCATTTGACTTGGTTTGCAGAAGTAGAACTTACAAAATGTAAATTTCCAATTCCTGTTGCTCCACTATCATAATAAAGCTGAGTTGTATGTGTAATTAATGGTGCTATAATTGTGCTTGGAGAAATTGTTAATTTATTTCTAATATTAACATCTGTATAATCTAAACTATGATCATCAAGACCTCCTAAATCAGCTAATTCATCATCCTCTAATAATGTTTTGAGATTTACAGTTTGACCAAAGAATGTAACCTTATAAGCATAGACTTTATTTTTTTTTAACTCAACACCCTCAAGCCTAATAGTTCCTTTCTTAAAAGGGATGTTATTCAGTTCTATCAATGCATCTACTCTATTTCTAGCATCAAAAGTGTTACTAATATCAAAATTATAATAATGTTTGAATAATTTATTATTAACAGGAGATGCAGGTAGAGTAAAAGTTTTAGTAAACTCTGTGAAGATCTTAGCAATATCTTTGACATTCTGGATGCTCTGTGTCATGGAAACTGTTTCATCTTTAAACATATCCATTCTAATTCCAGTAATGTATAATTGTAATTTTTGCATTATCTCACATTATTTATATAATCATAACTCATTTTAAAACTAAAACTAAAATTTATTAATCTATCATTGACCTGTGTTTTATATGTTAAATCACTATTTGTGATGTTTATTGGAATTGCTGTAAATGAATTCGTGCTGAAAGATTTCATATAAACCCAGACTTGATCTGACAATAACAACTCTGTAAAAACTTGATTATAAAATTCAGGAAGATAATCAGAATTAACAGTCATTTCTTCATTTCCTATTATATTGAAATTTTGAATACTATGTTTATTGACTGAATAAGATCCTGTTGAACTAATAATATTGCTTTGATAATTTTCTCTACTAGCTTTTATTTTTTGTACACTTTTTAATGTAAAATATTCTCTTTGTATTGCACCATATTTATTAACAAAATCAATATATACAACATCATATTTATTGCAATTATATCTCTCTATATTTATGTCAGATCCATTAGGTAAAGTAATTGAACTAGCTAATGTGCTAAATGCTTGGTATCTTATTTCATCATCATCTGCAGGAAAATAAGGTATATTTCCCCCTATACTTTTAGGCACATAAACTGTATATGTTTTTGCTCCTCCTGTTGTCTCAGTATAATTAGAAATTGCAGTATCTTCATTTTCAATATTTTTATTATATCCCTCTACAAAATTAGAATATGCATCAAAACCATTTTGAGTAA
>Ga0181389_1000182_pt1 | contig 24902 bp, 27 predicted proteins | sample 12SPOviralmetaG_FD_130121 | JGI IMG/M metagenome (GOLD analysis project Ga0181389, IMG submission 130121) | Marine viral communities from the oligotrophic San Pedro Time Series (SPOT) site, San Pedro Channel, CA, USA - 12 SPOT_SRF_2010-06-29 | ecosystem: Environmental > Aquatic > Marine > Strait...
ATATAACAATTTTGTTATATATCACAAAAAAAAAAGAAAAATACATAAATATATTCATATATTAACTTTAAACTGATTAAATCTATAACAATTTTGTTATAATTTTCAAAAAAAAAATATTCTATTATATATATTCTTTTATTATATTAGTTTTTTATTATTTTTGTATAACAATTTTGTTATATTTATTTCTTCTGTTGTTGAGCATTTATTATATCTTGAATAACATTTAAATTGGCGTTATTATTCTTAATGATTTTATACATAACACAAGAGTTCGGAGATAATACAGCGGGTTCTCCTGATGGGTCGCATATCTGTGTTTTAACTTCTGATATTGTTTTAGATTGAGTAATTGTAAATTCTATTTGTCCAGCTCCTCCTGAATAAAAGAAATCTCCGTATTGATTCATTTTATCTAAAACAGCAATAACAGGCATAACAGAAGGTTCATTCTTTCCTCCAAAGAAATTACTATCACTAATAATATCACTTCTTATTGTATAATAAGGTCTTAATGTTTTTGTAGGTAAATCTGCTGCTACTATTTGTGCTGATGTTGCCGAGACTTGTGTTGGAACTTGTAAATTTTGTATATTTGCTTTATAATCTAAAGCGGGAGGGGCTGGATTACCATTAGCATTTCCAGCAACTTTAATTACTGTTTTTAATGTATTTAATTGAGGAAGATATGCGGGTGCTCCTTCGGGTATTGATAAAAACCCTAATTGAGCAGAAGGTAGAACATCGGCATTTGTAGTTATAGATGATAATCCCGAAGTATTATTTGATGTTATTCTTTGTTGTGTATTACCACCAGTTAAATTTAAATCATCATAATCAAAACCGCATATTCCCCAAAAGGAATTGTCCCAATTTTCTCTACTTATTCCAAAATCAGTTAAAAATATACCCGATAAACTATCATATACTTTTTCAGAAAGAAAATATGCGTGTTTATTTGAATATGTGACGTTTTCAACCTCAGCAGTAGGATATATCATAGATACATTATACGGAGCCATAGTTGGAGTAAAATTTTTATAACCTAATGATTTATTGAATTTATATACTTTAGTTCCAGCATCATCGGGTAATCCCGATAATGAAGTATTCACAGGAGTATCTATAACTTCATTTGTATGTAAATCACTAAAGAAAAATCGACTTTTAGCATCATCAAAATTAAATAATGGAGATGTTGCTCCTATATATATTTGATTATACCAATCTGAATTATATTCTTGATTAAGATTAACAAAATCGGGGTCTCCGTTTCTTACAACTGTTTTTCTATCTCGTGACCAACCCATTTTAGTATTTAATCCATTATATAAACATATTGTAGCATTTCCATAAGAATTAAAATGTTTATCAAATCCTATATGTCTATTAGAAATATAAGTTAAATATTTCTTACTTCCTATTTCGTGTGTATAACCTCTTGGAACTTGTGCTATAAATCCTATATTTGTAAAAAGCGATTTATCTGTACTTCCGTATGTAGTTGGAATTCTTATTGCGAAACCACCCCACATTCCTCTTCCAGTTGTAGCATCATAAAGTATCCCATCAACATCTTTGCTGTCTTTGTATGCTGGTTTATATCTAATAAATAAAGGATATGAACTATAATCTTGATAAGGAGTATTTGCTTGTCCCGAAGCATTTAATCTATTGTGATAATTATCTGAACCGAAATGTTTTTGTCTATCTTCAGTCATATTAGAAGCATTACCGTTTAAAACATAAGGCATATTAGAATTTTGAAAAGGATTTATATGTAATAATCTATGAGTATCTTTTGATATTCTTTCTCCGTAATCTTCAAGCCATTCCGCAATTCCGTCTTTTTCAGTTGTATATAATGTATCATAAGTTTCTATATCAAATAATTCGGGATAATTATCTTGTGAATCAAAAAAATTTTTTATTAATTCTAAATTAGAAGCATTATATTCTAAATTTGTTCCAAGTGTTATAGTAGTAAAATCAGTATCTAATTGTCCTAATCCATTTGTAGAATTAGGATTAGCACTTTCTAATAAACTAAATATTGTCTCGCCAGGCGGAGCATCGGGATTATTACCTGACCCATCATCTATTTTGTCCATCATTTCTGCTCCAGTATCATAAAAATTAGGTCGTTTCTTTCCAATTATTTCATATTGAGCAGCATAATTAACTAATGACTTCGTTGGCGTTGAAGATAAACCAGCATAAGAATAAGCATTATAAGCAAAATAACTATTAGCATTATCATAATTAAACTTTCCAGGAGTAGCACATTCAAATAATTTGTATGTTGGACTATTTATTTTTGTTGATAATCTTGTTTTATGTAATTTTTTTTCACTATCGTCCCAATAATATTGTTTTAATTCTGATAAAGTTGATTTAGTCATTTCTTCTGTAAATGTTGAAGCAATATTTTGAGGAGAGTTAAAACCTTTTGATACTTCAAAATCTACTATATCTTTAATTCTCAAATATCTATAAGCAGCTGGGTCACGAGCATTTATAGGTGTAGATATTGTAAGTTCTCTTTCACATAATCTTAATCTATATAATGTATATCTTGAATTATCATTTGCTATTTGAACAAAATTTTTATTACTTGCTACTGTTGAGCCGTCTGAATTAGTATATATTGGAAGTGAAATATCAGTCCAATCTGTTGTTAATCTTTTAGTTTCTAAAGGAGGTAAGGTAGTAGCACCTTTTCCGCTAATTGCTGTAAATGAGGCTTGATTAACAAAATGTTCGGGACCCTCTAACCAACCAGCATTTCTATTATTAGCATATATATTTCCATATTCTAAAGGAAGAGTAAAATAATATTCTCCATTAGCATTTTTATAATATTCTGTTCCAAATAAAACCCTATTATCTGTTACTTGTTTAAAAGTTTGAGAAGAATTTTCAGCAACCGCAAGTCCGTAATAATTAGGATAATTTAAAGAAGCATTAACTTTAGGTTGAACTAATGTTGTTTTTTCTAATACTACTTCATCTTGAATTACTTTTCCTCTGAATTCAATTGTAGCATCTTCAGCACCTAAATCAGATACAAAAGCAGAATGTAATTGAACCTTATCACCTTCTTCTAATTTTATTCCGTCATTAACGGCATTACTCCAAACACTTGTATTAGAACTATTAGCATATTGATTAGAATGAACCCTATTTGCTTCTAAAATAAATGTATCTGTAAAACTACTCATAGTTAAGTTATTATATATAACTTATTATATTAAAATTTATATTAAAAAAAAATATTATTTTTTCAGATATAACAATTTTGTTATATCTCATTTAGGCGAATCCAATCGTCATAAAGCCGTCCGAGAGTGTCGCGAACCTAACAACTTCTAACCAGCAACGCATAGTGTAATTCCTACTCGCTTCTTCATCTTGAAGGTAATTCCAAGTGTTATATAATTCAATACCTCTGCTATTAATTCTTTCTCCTCTATTAAGTCTATCCTCAACATAAAACTGTTCATTATCTAAAGTATTAGTTAATGTGCGTCCCATAAAGTTAGAAACAGAAACTAAATCACCTTCAGAAGTAAATTCAGATTTAGAAATGAAAGGAACACCTCCTTCTGCTTGAGATATATTATGGAAAATACGAGCAGTATTATTAATATCAACTGGATACAACAGATTATCATTATATTTAACATTATGAGTAAAAGTTCCGTATCCGTCTGTTGCTACTCCCGTAACTTCTGCGTCTTCAACTCCGTGAGCAGAATAGTTATTAAATAATTTTTCTTCACCATTTCCACTCGTAGATAAACCAAAGAATAATTTATTAACAACTCTTCCAGCACCACCAACATTTAATATTTGAGTATTCACTTCTCCGTTCAAACCATTAATAGTATGACGAGCAAGGCGATAATCAACATAACTAAAGCTCATATTTCTATTAGCATTAGCATAGGCTTCCATCATCTCTGTAGGATAATATATGTAGTCTGCGACTAAAGCACAATCATCTCTATTAATAGTGTATGTTTGGTCAGCAGTTCCAGCAGTTCCAATACAAGCCCTATTTCCATTATCAGTTTGGAAAAAGAGTTCAATAGTTACTTCTTCCTTTAACATATATAATGGAAGCTGATTCATCTTCAAGAAAGGAAATAATTCCGATAAAGGTATTTGGAATACTGGTTTATTTTCAATCAATTGATAATTAAATAATTCAACATTCTGATTTTCAAAATTAACTCCAAAATTATCGGGGTCACGACCAATATCAATAATAAAATCTTCGGCTTGATTATTACTTTCACTACCATTTGTAGAAGCATTAGCTCCGTTATTATAATTCCATTTCCTACACATTTGTCTTGAAGTCGTAACACTTTCTCTTTGTTTATTATGTTCGGGATTAACAAACATAGAACGGAATCCCGAAAAATGCGCGAAATCCTGTGTTTCACAAAGGGTTTTTGTACCGATAGAAAGACGACATCGCTCTATCAACGACATTACTCCTACATTCAAAGGATAGAAGGCATCAACACCCCCACTTGCTTCAACAGAAAAAGTAAGTTTAGAATTTGAATGTAATATACCCTTGTTTTGAAGTCTGTATCTCATAAAATTTGGATTGCTAATAACTGGGTCTAAAATATCACTATCTACAGAAATAGCAGTATTAGTATCAACACTTCCAATCTTTAGAAGGTCGGGGATTTGAGAAGCAGTTGCTCCAACTGGAGCAGAAGACATCTCAGTAGAATTTGAAGTAGTCATATCATCGGCAGGAGGACCAGTATAGTTCATATTGTTTATATTCTTATAAATATAAAAATTTAAAAAAAAAATTTAAAAAAATGATATAACAAAATTGTTATATAAAAATAATATATTATATTAAATATATAAGATGGAATTATTTAATGGAGATTGTTTGGAAAAAATGAAAGATATAAAAGATGATTCAGTTGATTTAATTTTCAACGATTTACCTTACGGCCAAACGAGCTGTAAATGGGATTGTAAAATAGATTTAGAATTATTTTGGAAAGAAATTATGAGAATTAAGAAATTAAATACTCCTATATTTTTCACTTGTACTACGAAGTTTGGAGCTGAATTAATTAATTCAGCACCTAAAAAGTGTCCTTTTCGTTACGATATTGTATGGGTTAAAAGTGCTCCATCGGGATTCCTTTGTGCTAAGAAGATGCCGATGCGTAAGCACGAAATGATATATGTTTTTTATGAGAAACTTCCTTTTTATGATTTATCAAGTCATCAACATAAATTCAAAAAAGATGAAACTAAAACTACAGAACCCTCATATTATATGAAAGATGAAAAAACTATATATAATGGCGGAAAATCTATGGGTGTATTTAATAAAGGTGGAACTGCGTATGACCCTCCCCTCCCTGTATCAGTTGTGAAAGAAGAAGGCTGTTACGGAAAAAAAGTTCCGAATAGTGAAGCAAAATACGGACAGAAGTGTGCCCAACAATATGACCCTCCCCTCCCTGTATCTGTTGTGAAAGAAGAAGAATATAATAATGGAAATAGAAAAGGCGGATTTGGGGGAGAACCGAAAGGACTGGGAACGGTTTATCAAGACCCATTATTAATATCTTCTCAAGATGTTCATAAAAAAAATGGTTTGAAATCTATTGGTTATGACCCTCCCCTCCCTGTATCTGTTGTGAAAGAAGAAACACAAATAAAAGATGGTGCTGTAAATGAAAATTATGAAGGTTTATATGGGGGATTAAAAACACCTGATTATGTAAGTAATAATATAGAAAGAAATGAATTAAGAAGAAAATATAAAAAAGAAGGCAAAAGTGAAAGTGCTTATGACCCTCCCCTCCCTGTATCTGTTGTTAAAGAAGAAGAAAAAGAATATGATACAAATGAAGGAGCTACTATGATTAATGGAACTCTTGGCGGTGCTTATGATTCTCGTTGGCAGAAAGGTCATCAAGGAAATAGTTATGACCCTCCACTTCCAAATTCATTATTAGAAATTAAATCCACTCGTGGAAAACATTCAACAGAAAAACCAATAGCACTTATGAGTTGGATATTAAAGTATTATAGTAAGAAAGATGATGTAGTATTAGACGCAACGATGGGAAGTGGTTCAACAGGAATAGCTTGTAAGAATATGAATAGAAAATTTATTGGTATTGAAAAAGATAAAGAGATATTTGATGGAGCTGTTAAAAGAATTAACGACTTACCTGAAGTCCTGACTGATTGAATACCAGCATATTTTTAGAATGAACAAATAGATAAACAGATTGAGGATTATCAGTAACTAAATCCATACTCATATTAATACCGAAATTAACAGAAGAATAATCTACACCGCTATTAGAAATTGTATCAAGAGCAACCCCTATTCCGTAGGCAACACCTCCGTCAATATAACTATTAGCATTAGCAGCATCTAATAGTTTGGTATTTTCAGGTTTGAGTGTATTTCTCATATTTTTGGAAAAGGATTGAACAGCATTAACATAATTTCTATATAATTGAGCATCATAAACAATATTGTCGGAAGCACTTGTAATTGCTTGAACTGTATCAATATTATATTCTAATGGGAAGCGTTCTCCTCCGCGAGTGAATATTAATTGAGTAACATTAGCAGTAGTATTATCAGAGTTAATAGGATAGAAAGTATCTAATCCGTTTTGAGCAAAGTTATTAACATAAGAAGAAGGAATAAAATTAGCAAATACTCCAAGAACTTGTTTCAATCCAAGATTAAAATTAATAATTGCGTTTGCTGAATTAATAGTTGTATAATATGAACTAAATGAATTATATTCAAAAGTCTGATTTGTTTGTTTCTGAAGAGCCATCAAATCTGCTGGTTCGGGGTTCTGTGCTTCACAAACAAGAGCAACATTCTTAAACTGATAAAATGCTTCACTTATAGCAGCAGCACCCGAAGTTCCGTTGTTAGAGAATAACACTTGATTATCAGGAGCAAGGTGAAGTTCAACAATTAAACCTCCAACTCCCCAACTTGAACTCAAAGGAATTGCTTGTCCTCCGTTGAAGAAACCACAAGGAAGATTAACACAGAAACTATTTGGATTGTATCCTAAGTTGCCTAAATTATCAACAACACTACTTTTAACAGCTGCTTGATTTGGACAAGTTAAACCCGTCATATTACTATGAGTTAAATTATCACTATTAGAACTTGTAGTAGTAGAAATATAACTACTCATAAAGCGGTTGTAATTTCTCAAATGCTCTATGACCTGATTTGTTCGCTGACTTTTTATAACAAGCTGGTCAATACAAGAGTAAATTCCTAACCTCTGGCTCATATTCAACTGGTCAGAGTCATCTGCTAAAGTGTCTTGCGATAAGAAGATTTGGAAATTACCAGTAAAACGAATACTATCGCCCAAGATAAATCGGTCGGATTCACCAATAATAAATTGAATTACTGGCTGTCCGTTTTTAAAGGATAGAGTACCATCGCTGGTAACATTAGAAGGAGTTATTTCAAGGTGTTGATTAGACATATTGTTTTTTATTTTATAATCTTACATACTTTATAATTATAACATAAAAAATTAAAAATATAATATTATTAAAAATTTAGGATTTATAGTCAATATGCTATATCACTTTTATCTATAACGATTTTGTTATCTTCAAAACATTTGAATTTCTTTCTTTTTATTCCAATAAAATATCCGTTCTGTCCGTCATTCTCACTATCAATAACATTTAATTTTTCTAAAGCCATTACACAAGCTAAAAATTTCTCGTGGTCATCAGTAGGTATTTTATCTCCATTCTTTTTTCTTATATACATTAATTCACAAAAGTGTATATAACAACTTTTATGAACTTTTAATGATAAATGTTTTAAATCGGGATTTTCAAATGTTTGTAAAATTAATCTTTCTCCTGTAAAATAATAATGTCCTATATCTATTTTATGATTGATTGGAAATGATGATATCCAAAGACCTTTCCAAAATACATTAAAGCTTCCGTATTTACCATTTCTCGCATTTTTCTTCATCTGTCTTATTGTATTGATTATTTATTTATATTAATTTCAAATTTATTTAAATAAATCAACATCAATTAATAGTAAGCAGTTATAATATCTTTTATCTCCTCCCCAACCTTTTTGATAATCATCATATTTTTTTTGATATTGTTTTTTTTCTTCTTTATGTTTTTCATAATGATTTTTAAAATATTCTTTCTTATGTTGTTTAATATCAGATATAACATTTTTTTCATTAACACAATTTATCTTATTAATCCAATCATTTTCTTTTTTGTTTTTATTCTCTTCTGTAATATTATCTTCTAAAATTGAAATCTTACAACAAGTAAAATCTAACTTATGACTACTACAATATATTCCTATTCTTTTAGCACTTTCGTGTTCTTGTAATCTTTTTTTTATAGTCCTCTGTGTAATACCAACATAATTTAATCCGTGAATATCTCTAATCAAATATATTTTATACATATTTATTTTATTAATTTATTTAGATTAATATCAAATTTATTTAAACGAGTAGCTGAATTCCTCCTCCCGCAAATACAATTCTGCGGACGTGGCTTATCCAGCAATTCCAAAGATGATTGAAATCACCTTGAGTATCATATTCAACTTGAAGATTGAAGTCCTTCCCTCTGGTATCATACACGCCGTCTTGTAGCGAGAGAGCCCTTCCCACACAAAAGTTTGATTGAAATGACCTGAATGAATAAGGAATAATTTTTGATTGAGCTAATGCTTTTTCCAGTTCTATAAGAGGCTGTTGGTCAATTGAATTTTTAGCAGACAATTTAGCAGTAGAAACTTTTCTGCTTGGGTTTAATTTTCCATCATAGAAGAATTGGTAATTAGTAAGATTATCAGCTATTCCTACTAATCCTGACCTATCAGTATGATTAATTACATCATTTTTTTCTGAATTAACTATATAAGTTCCAGTTCCCGCGGCGGCAGCGGAGGCTGTATAATTAGTAGCATCAACGGGAATACAAAGCACAGCCTTCGCCCGAGATTGATTAAAGGGCAATCTAATATTAGCAACTGTATCAGAAGCAAGTTGAGAATATTTGTAATTAGTAAAAGAAAGGAAATCATAATTCATAGAACCTCCTTCCTTCATCATACTCATCATCTTACGAGTATATCCGTCGGGCATAGTTAATTGCTGTAAGATAAGTTCAACATTAGAAACTGTATATGTTGGCGAACCAATTGCGCTTTCAGAAAACAAAACAAACTGACGATTAGTTGGAGGATTTGCCGCAAAATTCATCGCTGGAGTAACTGTAACTTTAACTAATCCAAAATCACCCGCAGCACTATCATACTCAATTTGAGTAATAATTGGAGCATTACCGTTAAAGGTTGTTTGGTCGGCTTTAGTAGTTTTAACAAAGCTTATTTTTTCTCCAATTACAAATGGAAATTGAGGAGTTCCAGTCATATTATTATCACGAGTAACATAAAAACTCGCAAAAGTTCCAACCGTAGATGCGTTAGAAGGAGCATCATCAGAACCGTTGATTGAATGAAAGATAGGATTAGCATTCAATTTCTTATTCAATAAAGATTGGTCTAATCGTCTAAAAACATTTGTATCACGTTCTAAAATTATTTCTAATTTTAATCCTTCAGTCATTAGCACGGGGAAGACTTTATCATTTTGGAAGATGCCTGTATTAATTGGAAGTAAGCATTTAACAGTTTGGAAATCATCATTCTGAAATGAAGCACTAATAGTATCACCCGAATGTCCGTGAAAATAAGGATTAGTAACACAATCATTCTGATTAGATGTAGTAGTTCCGCACGTTCCTCTACATTCAACTGAATGATTAAGAGCACCCTCCGTAAGTGCTCTCTTTGCTCTCAAAGTATCATTAGTTTCATAATCATATTTAAGTGCTGTAATAACGTTGTAATTTTGATATTCCTCAAGTAAAATATTTCCCACTCCTCCACTATAGATTCTCAAATCCCTAATGAGAACCTGCGAACCTAAGGCTTCATCAAGCATCAAGCGAGTCATAACTCCGTCTGCTGTAAGACCCGAAGCACTTGCGGGCATAGCAATTTTAACATCTAATTGTAAATAACTTTCTTTGGGTTGTATATACTGAATAGTTGGCGGAACAGAAATCATTATTTTCTGTCCAGCAGAATATTCTAATCCATTTTCCGATGGAACAGATACTCGTTTTTGAGCAATTGGTATTTTATCATTAGCAGTCCAAAAAGAATTAATCGGCATTTTGTATTTTTATAACTATTCTTATATTATTATATTTGTTATTTTTTTTTAAAATATAACAATTTTGTTATATTAAAAACTTGAACTTCCCGTAATCATTTTAACTGGATTAGTTGGAGCAGAAGCAACAAATCCTAATCCAGCCGCTCCTTGAGGAACTGCGGCTGGAGGTTGATTAGTTTGAAAATTAGATTTATCTTTATCTTCTTCATCTTGTTCATCTCCTAAACTTCCAGCTGTAGAACTAACTGCTCCAGCAGCCGTTAATGCTAATCCAAAAGGTTCTAAAAATGGAAGAGCAATCCCAGCAATATCTAAAGCACTCCCAGCAAGAGTTAAACCGTTTCCAACTTCATCTAATTTTGATGTTCCATCGCCTCCAAAAAAGTCGCCTCCTTTTGCCGCAGAATTAATATCTTTAACTAAATCAATAGCACCTCCAATATTTCCTAAAGCCTTACCTCCCCAAAAAGCAGATTTAGCAGCAATAGTCTTCGCCATACTGGCTGCCGCATCTCCAGCAGCAACTCCTCCAATCTTACCCGCTGCGTCTGCTGCTGCTTTTGCTGAATCTGCTATTCCCGTATCTGCTGCGTCTGCTGCTGCTCCAGCGGGAGCTGCTGGTGCTTCTGCTGTAAATCCAGCAGCACCTCCTCCTTCACCTTCTCCTTGCGAATCAAGAACTACACGTCTCCCTCCGCCTACATCTTGAACAGATTTAGTAGTATCAACAGACGGAGCTGCTCCCAATTCATCTAATTCATCTGCTTCATATTTAATTCCTCTTGTATCATATCCTCCTTGTGTTGTTGAATTTTCTGATGCTGTTTCAGCTACTTCAACACCTCCTCCTTCTCCTTTTGAAAGTTTTCCAGTTGCTTTATCAACTGTTCCTTCACTTGTAGCAATTGTATTAAAACTTTCTGCTGGTGCGGAAGGTGTTTTCCCTCTTAAATTATTAAAATCTTCTGTCGCCATTTGAGCAAAAGACTTTCCGCTTGTTGCTTTCCTAACAGCAAAACGAGCAAGATTACTAACACCTCCAGTTGCCGCTCCTGCGTCCATAGCACCTACTTTTTGATTTTCACCTTGTTCTATAATTTTCTGTGTTTTTTGTTCATCGTGATAATCATCTAAATGTTTTTGAGCAGCAAGTAACGAATCAGTCGCCGCATTACGATTTTCTCCTAAAATAGTATTGTATGTTCCAGCACCTAAAGTAGTCATATTGTTTTTATAATATAACTAATATAAAATATCTTTTAAAAAAATTATTAAATATACATATAACAAAATCGTTATATTTCAGAATTATCTTCCATATCTTCTTCGTCTCCGTCTTCGTCATCGTCTCTACTGCCTCCAGTAGCAACAACCTTATTAAAACAATTATACATTAAAGGAGGATTAGATTGTAAATCCATATAACAAAAATCATATTTATTGGGTGTTGCTTTTCTGTATAACTTAAGCCAGTTCTTCGGTCCATTAAATAAATCTCCGTATTCTTCTGCTATTCTTTCTAACTCTTTTTGATTAGGAAATGGACTTCCAATAATTACATCTGTCGCGTTCGCACGAATAATTGGAGAAACAGAACCAGTAAATTTCTGACTACTTATAATAAGCATCTTAATGTTAAAATGCCTATAGCGACTTGCGAGATGATTAATCTTACTTTCTCTTTTTATGCTTCCCAAACAATCATCTAAAACAACAGCAATTTGAGGTTGGTCTTTCTTTTCAAATGATTTTTGATTTTCAACAATTCCTTCTATTATTTCATCTGAATAAAAATCATATACTTCAAATGCTTTATTTAAGAAACGAGATGTAACATCATTCTTAATTGTATTACTTATTATTTTAACATCATCAAAAAATTCTTGTCCGTAAAAATCTTCATTAAGAAATAGATTAGAGATTATAGTGCTTTTTCCAGTCTTCACAGGACTAATCATTAATAGTAAAGAGCCTCCGCCAGCAACATCAACATCTACCTTTGGAAGATATGGGTGATGAGGACGGGAAGCAGCATTATCAGGTTGAACAACGGGCATTACTTTTGGAGTATTCATTGTTTATATATATTCTTATATATATTATATATATAACAATTTTGTTATAAATTATTTAAAACAATCATTCCAAAAAGCATCAGGGTCTATTGCCTTACTAACAGTTCTGAATACTTGTTTATCTCTTTCTTCTTTTTCTAATCTTTCTTTCTTTTCTTTTTTTGCTGCTTTTCTTTTAACTTCAAATGCTTCAATACCTTTTGCTACTGCTTGTTGAATAGTATCTTCTACAACCTTTTTGTTAGGAGAATTACGAGGAGTTTTCGGAGGAGGCTTGTAATCAAAATTGGGATTACTTTCTCCAGTTTCTTCATCTACATCATCATCTACCGATGATGCTAATTTCTTTCTTAATCTTTTTTTTTTATCTTCTGTTTCTTTCTTTTTAACTTTATCTTCTAAATCTTTTAATTCTTTTCTTTCTTGTGCTTTAATCTTTTTTGCTGCTTGAGCCTTTTTCATCTGTGCTCTTAATTGTTCTCTTCTCTCATCACTAATTTCTACTTTCTTTCTCGGCTTCTTTTCTTTTTTAACCTTCTCAACTTGAGGTGCTGTATTAAATATTTCTTCTCTTGGAATAATTGTTCTCTTTTTTGGTTCGGGAGCAATCTCTTCTTCTTCTTGAATCTCTTGTTCTTGAAAAGTAATTTTTGGTTTTATTCTACTTTCTTCTTGAATATCTTCATCTGATTCATCGTCAGAAGGAAAATCAGGGTCTTTTATTTGTAATGATAGGTTAGGTTCTTCGGGCTGGGGAGGCGGTGCGATTAATTCGGGGAGCAAATCATCATCAATCATATCTTATATTCTTATAATTTATAATAAAAATAATAAAAATAAAATAAAAATTAAGATAAGATATACATCTTTTAATTACGAGATTTGCGAATATACAATATCACTATCGTATTGCCTTGTAAGTCTCTAACAATTCTTTCACTTCTATCTACTAAATCTATATCTAATTGGTTGAGTGTTAGTTCGTGTGTGTTATTAAGTTTGATGTATGTTTTTTCTGATGCTTGAAAGTATAAATTACCTTGAGTATTTCCAGCATTATCAAATCTCGGTAATGAATAAAGAATACGACTAACTGAATTCTTTGCTCCGTTATAACTTGTTCCAGTTAGATTGTTTGCTCTAATAAAACATTCATTAGTATATAAAGTAGATTGAGACGGAGGCTTCATAATTGTAAGACCTAAAGTGCTTGTCGCATCTTTAAAAATACTTTGTTGTAATACAGAATAATCTCCAAATCCAAGACTTTGTCCCATATTTGCTCTCTGACGATAAGGTAAAACATAAGTAGGTGTATCGCTTCTATTAGTATTTGTAGATGATAAATCTCTCTCGGGTCCTCCAATTAATACAACCCTATAATTTAAAGCGTTTGAACCGTTTAGGTCAGTATATTGGAAACTTGCGTTAGAGGCGGTATAAGCTCTTAATGATTTTTTATTATCAATATAGTTTATCAATCCTTTTCCACTTTTAATATGAGAACTATAAAAATCAGAACCAGCAATAAATTTTTCTCCTGTTGTTGAAGTCTTCCAATCAGTTAATTTTCTACCTTCAAATGTATCTATAGTAAAGACGTCCGTTGCCTTATTCAATATAAAACAAGGAAATAAACTTTCAGTTGTATTAGCAGTAGGTTTGAAGTTATATCTTTTATCAACAGTATTAAAACTCGCATTTGAAGAAGATACAAGAGGAATATAAATTCCTTTTCCTTGAATATCAAGATTTAGAGCATTACCAATTAAAGTAAATCGTACTGTTTTTAAGTCAAAAGCAGTAATTTTAGCAGCATTAATAGGAGCAGAAAAACAAGCATTAGTATTCTTGTAATATTCTACTTCAACATTAGATAATTTTCCTTCTTTTCCATCAGGAGTAGTTATAGCATCAGGTAAAGCTTGATATATTTTAAGCTCATCACCAAAAGCGTCAAACGAAACAGTATAATCAAATAAGGGCTCGGGTGCTCCTCCATCTATTATTGGATAATTAAATGCTGATGTATTAATAGGGTCTCCGTTATATAATCCTGGAATTCTCATTCTTGATAATCCAATTGTCCAACTATCAGTTACACCAGAAAAATCAACTTCAAAAACTCCTGAAACAGAAGCAAGAGGATACAAAGGTAGTTGAGTTACACAACTAAATTCACTATCTCCCATAACAGAACAAGTTAGAGTTTTAGCAGTTCCGTTCCATTCAAAATTATCAGTTGTAGTTACATCATTAGCAGGACGACATTCTGCTGCTGTATTAGCCCAAGTAATTGCTGATTTAGTTGTTTGTCTTTGAATATCAAAAGTAAAATTACTAAAATCTAATGATGAGTTTCTTTCAGTATCAACAACAATTCCTCCAAATATCTCAGGACCGAGAGAACTTTCATTAAGAGTATTGTTTAATACTTCTTTTAAACTATCAACTGTATATGCTCCTCTTGGAACTCTAATTGGAACTGGAATTTTAGTTGTATCATTTGCGGTTGTTGCTGGATTTAATTCAGGACCGAAATAAAAATAAAATAATGCTTCATCGGGTATATCAAATAACGGAGCACGATTAATTTTCACACTTTCTACAGCGACCTCAGCGTCTTTTGGAATTATAAGAGGAGAACGAAAGTTATTACTGAAAGTAGCTGGATTACTTAATCCATTATTAGTTGAAATAACATTTCCGCTTCTATCTTTCCTCAAATATTCGTCTTGTGATGAAGAGCATATAATTAACGACATTTTTTTGTTTTATAATAATTCTTATATAATTATAATATACATTAAATTATAAAAAACTATGCCTAAAAAACCGAAGGCTCAAAAACCTATAAGTTCAAATACATTAGAAGTAGATAAAGCTCTACAATATAATATTCCTAAAGGAGTAAAAGATAGTAAGAAAGTAACTCAAAAAGAAGTCTTTGGAAAAAAAGAAAAAAAGAAAAAGAAAAAAAAATACTAATAGTATTATAACACCGATGGTCATAACAAACAAAATGAAATACAACAGAAAATATGGATTTCCAAAAGACAAATCAAATTCAAGAAAAGATATATCCAAACAAACTGGAATACCTATGAGTATTTTAAATGAAGTAGCATCTCGGGCTGGAGGAGCTTATGTTAATAATCCGAGTAGTGTTCGTAATACAAAAGGAGTAAAAGGAGGAGGAGGTGCTAAAATGTCTATGAGTGCTTGGAAAGCTGGAAGGATTTATTCCTTTGTTATGAAGCAAAAAGGCACTTGGGGAGGTGCTGATAAAGACCTCGCACAAAAAGTAAAAAAAATGAAAAAGAAATAAAATATAAGACATAAATAAATAAGATATGAGTTTATCAGATAAAAAATATTCAACATTAATTAAAACAGCAAACGAATTAACAGATGAAATTGTTTTCACAAATATGAGAGAGTTTAATAGTCTTTTAAAACCAAGAAAAGAATATTCTTCTTCAGACCCTTCTGAAGATGATATTGAAGAAATGGAAGAAGAATTAGGTAAAAAAATACCAGCATATTATAAAAAGGGAGCAACTTGGAAATCAAATATATTCAATAAAGTAAGAGCAAAAGCAAATGCGTTAGGTATTGCTTTGTCGCATAGTTTTGGAGTTCCGAGAGAATGGAAAGAAAATTATTTGGAAGAAACAACCGTATTAACATTAGAATCTATGGACGAAGGATTTTTTGAACCCGCTACTGCTATATTAGATTTAGGTATAGAAAATCCAAATCAAGTTGTTGATTCAATTATGCTGAATATGAGAATGAGTATATTGTTAGGTAATGTTTATAATGAAGACGCACAAGTAGATTATGAAACAGCAGAAGTAACTAATATATCAAAAGAAAATAAAAAAGTAATTAGAGAATATAGAAAGATAAAACAAAAGGAAAAAAAACAAAAAGAAGCAGAAAAGAAATCACAAGTAGATAAAGTTAAAGGAGATATTGTTAAAGTCGCTTCAGTTGTAAGTCTCATTAATCCTCTCACTCCAAACACGAAAGAATATACCGACTTTTTATTGCCTCTGTTTAATAATGTTCCTGAAAAAGACAGAATAATAACATTATCTTTTGATAATATTACTATCGGTTAAGGAAAAGTCTCTTCTAATTCCTTCCCGCTTACACATTCAACTCTACAAAAAAAAAGAATTACAAGAAAAAGTCACTAAAATTCCTTCGACACGTTAAATTAATTTGAAATTTTTTTTAAAATCTTATCAACACTAAAGAACAAGTAGCAACTGGATTAAAATAAAAAAATTTGATTTACCTTTTCCGTTTTCCTAATAACCCTAAAACCTCTATAATGAGCGACCGCACAGCCGCAATCAGAATGGAATATGATGCTCTAAAATCTGATTATGATAAGTTAGAAAAACAAAATAAAAATCTTGATAGAAAGAATAAGAATTATGTTAAAATTATTAAAAAGGTCAAGGAAGAGAATAAAGAATTAGAAAAGCAATATAAATCAGACCAAGAATATATTGATAAGTTTGAAAGTAAATGTAATAAAGTAGTTAAGTATAATAAGTTATTTAAAAAGTTGGAATTAGATGAAAAATTTATTGAAGAAGGATTGAAAATGAACGATACTGTTGATATTAAATTATATAAAGTATATGATATACTCAAGCAACTCAACGATGAACTCAGAGCAACGAAGCAAATAGTCTGGGAACAAGAGAAGATTGAAAAGATGGGAGTAGAAACTTACATCAAAAGACAATCACTTAAAGGAAACATTCCAGAATACAAATTGATTACTCACGATGAACCGAGCGAACATCACAAAGCATCTTCAAATGAACTTCATATTTACGAGGCTACTGGATACGAAGGAGAAGCCCCTATTCAGATGACTTGGGATTATACAAATGAAATACTTGATGAATTCTTTTCAGACCATTACAGTATTAGTGATATTTACAATCATTATTGTTTGGATATGCGATGGGTAGAATTTATCAAAGAGAAATGGGGTTGGAAATCTGGAACGAAATTGCGTTTTAGCACTAAGACCAATTCAGACGGATATATGAACTTCTGGAAAAGAGATGATGATATGCGTTGTGATTATATAATTGATGAGAACGGAGTGTTTTGTAGTCATTTCTTTCACAAGTATTATAGCGACAATCAATATGTTCCGATTAATTGCGCATATAATCAAAACCTTGAAGACATAAAGGAAGACCTCAGAAAGAAAGAAGATATTACAGAACAACAAGAAGAAATTAGTCCGACCCTTGATACTAAAAATATCAAGGGTAATCGTAAGATAGTCCAAACTCTATATGCTCCGACTTCTGCCGAGTTTAAAATTCCCGATGGTATTGATTTGGAAGACAAATCAGTAGTAGAGTGTTGGACGGTAAAATACGGCACACTAAGGATTAAGTATGTTGGAAAAGAAAAAGAAGAAGATATTGAATGGGAGTATGAACCCGAAACAGATTTTAAATGGGGTAAAGACGAGATAATTGATGCTGAAGAAGCAAATATAGAATATGAAGAAGAAGAAGAATAATTATATACTATTAATTAATAAATCATAATAATCTTTTAATTTAATAAATAATTCATTACTACCTTGTTGCTTATCGGGGTGATATTTTAAACATAATCTTTTATATTGTCTCTTAATATTTTTTATCTGTTTATCTATCTCTAATTTTAAAAATTTTTCTTTATCTATTTTTAAGAATTCAAATGCTAATTCTATTTCATCTTTATTATATTTTGAATCGTGTCTTAAATCTTGAAAGTTTTTTTTTATATAATCATAAAATTTTTTTTTTGAATATTCTTCATAAATTCGTTCTCTCTTTTCATCTCGACATCTCTTACAGCAATTACCGCAACCTTTATAGTAACCGTACGGACATTTCTCAAAAGTATAGGGACAGAAATCATCTTCATCAGAAGAATATTCATCAAAAATCATATATATATAAATCTAAATATAAAATTAAATATAACAAAATTGTTATATAAAAAATAATCTATTATATTAAATATATAATGATGGATTTAAAAACTTATATGGAGATTATGAATAATGTTTTAGAGTTAATCAAAAAGATGAGAGAGACAGGTTGGACAGATGAACAGATTTGTAATTTTGCTATAGTCTTTCACAAACTAATAACTCACGACCCAAATAATATTCCTTAATTAATATTATTGATAAATATTTAAATATAAATCAATAATATAAAATATATTAAAATATAACAGAAACATACTTGTTGATGAAAATTCATTCGTCGCATTCAAAAAGAGAACTCTGTGAGATATGTGAGGTATTTGATTTGAATATAGAAGGTTATAAGGATATGATTAAAAAGGAATTAGCACCTTCAATTATTTATAAACTTACAACTATAGATGATATTAAACCCGATGATAAATTTTATTATATTGAAAATAAAAAAGAGTTATTAGAATATTTAACAACTCCTAATCAATCAAAACAATTAACAATAAAAGAAAAAGATAAGATAATGATAGACTCTAAAAAGATAATTCAATATTGTAATAATGGTTATTGGTTAGTTGGTTCTGCTTTTGAAGATTGGGATACACTTTTAGAAACAGCAAAACAAGTATCTAAATTTTGTGATATACCTACAGCACGAAGAGCAATAACATTATTTAATACAGACCCTAAAGTAGATGAAACTATTGAACCTATTATATCTCCAAGAGTTAAGAAGTTAATTGATAGAAAGATTAATATGAAGAAAGCATTAGGACCGAAGTATCAATTGAGAAGAGGAAAATTTGTTATTGATTTTTCATAATATAACAAAATTGTTATATATCTATGTATATATTAAATGCCGAGAACTAAAGATGGAAAACCTGTATTGAATAAACCTTTTAAAAGTAAGGTTAAAGGAAAAAAGTTTAGTGTTTATGTTAAAACAAATACAAAGAAAGGATATAAGATGATTTCATTTGGAGCAGCGGGAATGGACGACTGGAGAAGCGGAAAAGCAACGAAGGAACAACGAGCATCATTCAGAGCACGAATGAAAGGAATTAAAAGAAAAGATGGTTCATTTGCTTATAAGGATAAAACAAGTCCAGCATACTGGGCTTTAAATTATTTATGGTGATATAACAAAATCGTTATATTTTTTATTTAAAAAATAATCTATTATATTAAATATATAATGGTGAAATTCATTCTTTCTGTTTCTACTATTCCTACAAGGATAGATTATTTAATAAAGATTATACCTTTAATGAAAATAAGATATAACTATTTTGTTATAAATATATGTTGTAATTATAAAAGATTTGGAAAATTCAAACTTCCGAGAGAGTTGTTAAATCTATGTAAGAATAATAATAGGATTGTATTTCAATTTATAGATGATGCTGGTCCTCTGAACAAATATATTGGAGGTTTTAATTTTATGAAAAAAAAGAAACTATATGATAATTATTTAATAATAGTAGATGATGATACAGTTTATAATAGAGAATTATTTTATCATTTGATAGATGATAAATCTACAAATAATATAACTACTGGTTCAGGATTTAATTATGATAAAAATAGAAATTATAATATAGTAGTAGGTTGTTCTGAAATGGTAGAAGGATATGCTGGTGTATGTTTTGAGTACAATCAATTAGATGAATTTATAATGTATTATTCAAAATATTATAAATGTATTCAAAGTTTTCAATCAGAAGATTTAATACAAAGATATTTATGTGCTTCGTTTTTAGGAGATGATTTTATTATCTCAAGTTGTTATAAAGATAAATGGGCTATACCGAATGGTCGTAATTTAATACAACCTCAAGAATACGGATTTAATAATGATGCTCTTCACAAAAATAATGTATTTGGTTCTAATATGGGTTCGTATAATTTTCTGAATGAAAACATTACAATATTAGAAACATTTAAAAAAAAATATAAATTAAACAAAGAAATCTCTAAACAATTATAAATTCATCTGCTAAACAGTTGCTAATTAAATCTTTAATAAATTGATTGGGTTTAGATTCCAATTGATATATACTATCTTTATCTTCTGAAAATAAATCTTTATTACAAGTATTAGAGCCGTGTGCTAAACAAACCATTTGTTCTTTACATTCAGTTTTAAGACATCTATTTTCACTAAAATCAATCATCTTCGCACCTTCTCCAGTTCCTTTTGTAGCAAACCCTCCCATACTTTTCCAATATTTTTTAGTGTATAACATACAGCCTTCGTGAATTTGGCGTTCTGCTGGACATTCAATAAAAGTCATTTTCCAGTCTTTATTAGGGAATAAAAATATCATTTGCGGAGAGCCTACTAATCCAACATTCTTTTTTGATTTCAACATATCAACAGAATATTTGATATATTGAGGTTGATAAATATCATCTGTATCTTGATTAATACAGAGTTTATATTTAGCAAGTTTAGTCAGTTTATTTCTTTTTTCACCTATACTCAAATGACGACTATTATCAAATATGTATCTGATTTTAACTCCGCATATTTTTTGTGCTTCTAATACTTCTTCATTATTTTTGAATTGTTTATGAGGTTCGGGACTATCATCATAAATAATCCATTCTAATTTATCTTTTGGATAATGATAATTTCTAACATTATATATCATAAGCGGAGTAAAATGAGTTCTTTTATATGTAGCAGTTAAAATACTAACACAAGGCAAATCCATATTTATTAATATCTTATATATTTAAATAAATTTGATATTTTTATAAATTAAAATCAATAAAATAAATATGTATAAAATCTATTTGATTAGAGATATTCACGGATTAAAATATGTTGGTATTACAAAATTAAGTTTAAAAAAAAGATTACAAAACCACGAAAGTTGTAAGAGAACTGGAATATATTGTAGTAGTCATAAGTTAGATTTTACTTGTTGTAAGATTTCAATTTTAGAAGATGATATTACAGAAGAAAATAAAAGAGAAAGAGAACAATATTGGATAGATAAGATAGAATGTGTTAATGTTAATAATGCTATTTATGATATAAAAGAATATTCTAAAAAATATCATCAAGAACATAAAGAAGAAAGAAACGAAATCTCTAAACAATATTATAAAGAAAATAAAGAATATCAAAAAAAATATCGTGATTATCAAATATCTTGGGGAGGTGATAAAAGAAGTAATAACAATTTATTATTAATTGATACTACTCTGTTTTTAAATTAAGCGGTTTTAATTGTTTAATGTATGTGGAGCCTTGAGTGCTGATAGAATGTCCTCTATCAATCGCAGCCTTCTTCATTTCAAATGATACATCTGCGAATTTATGACTCAAAATAATCTTTACAAAAATAGTTGTTGAGATACTAACGCCTTTAGGAGTGAATGCTTTTGTATGATACAACAATAGATTTGTAAGTGTCTTTTCATCAACATCTTTTTCATCGAGTCTAAATAGTGCTTCGCCGTCTTTTACATTACCAGTATGTTTAATATAATTCATTATCATCTTTCTCAATTGTTTATCTTCAATATCAATAGTTTTAATTCCGTATTTTCCACTTGTTTTATAATTAGTAGATACAATCTTCAAAGGCTTCTTATAAATATTTGCTGGAATAACTAAATAATTATCTTCAGTATGACCTCCTTCTAAATTCAGTTTAGCAAAATTAGCATATGAAATTTTCTTCAAAGTAACAACTTCATTACGGAGTGGGTGTCGCAATAGAATTTGAAACACAAGCCAACAAAGATAAGTTCTATCGTTCTCTAAATTATGTTCCATCTTCAAAAGCATATCAATCACTCCTTCAATTCCAATACTAAATTGTTCTTCTTGTTTGTCTGAAATAATACCCGACTCTTGTTCTTTTGCGTATTTATTGTTATATTTTTTAACGCTGTCTTCATAAAATTTAATTGTGTTATTAATTTCTTCACTTGGCTCTTCAAGTCGCAATACATTAGCACAAGCAGTAAAGTAATTACGCATAGTAGATGTAGCAAATTGAGATACAACGTCCAAGACAACTCCTCTATCTTTAACCAATTCAATATCTTCAAAAGGCTTTTTATTTTTTTCATAAATTTTTCTGATACAAGTAACATATAGTTTATGAGAAGCCTCTTTATTATTAGGTCTCGCTTCATTTAATCTTTTAAGCAAATCAGTTTGAAAAGTCATCTTGTTCTCTATATATATTCTTATGTCCTATTTTTTAAGTAATTATAAACTGATTACATAAAAAATATTATAACGATATTGTTATAGATTTACAAATCTTTAATGAAAACATAATTATGTTTTCCATCACTCCAAACTATATCTTTTTTAATTTTTTCATAAGTATGTTTTGCTATTTTTCCATCTTCTATACCAATATTCGCCTCTGAACCGCCCCAAATTGAAAGGTCAATTATTTTAACTACTTTTAAAGTTAAATCCTCTCTATCAACACTATGTCTTGTTTGAAACGCTATAATTTTTTCTTCGTGATTACACTCGCAGTCTTCATCATCGCAACATTTACTTCCAGTACTACAACTATCATTATTTCCAATATTAGTAATAATTTGAGTGCTGTATTCTTGTTGATATGCTATTGTTGATTTAAATGTTATTCTTTTTACTAAAATATATTTTTCAATATCTTTTTCATCATTCATTTTTTTTGTAAGTTCTAAAATATCTTTGTATTGTTTATCTGTAATCTTATCTTTAATTTCTTCAATTTGTCCAACAAGTTCTTGTAGGTTCTCCATATTGTATTTTTTTATTTATTATTATTTAATTAATAAAATTTCAAATTTATTTAATTTAATTTAATTGATTAATTATTTAAAGATAGAATTATAATATAGTGTATATCAAATGGAGTTATATGAAATTGAGTATTTTGATTTACCTGATTACAGAATAACAAAGTGCGGAAGAGTTTGGAGTTGTATATCAAATAGGTTTTTATCACAACAAAAGAATCCTGATAATCATTACAAATTCATATTTATTAGAAGAAAGAAATATTATATACATAGATTAGTAGGTTATACTTTTATAGATAATCCTTACAATAAAGATACTATAGACCATATAGACAGAAATCGTCATAACAATCATAGTTTTAATTTAAGATTTGCGACAAAAAAAGAACAATCAGCTAATCGTTCTTGTAATGAAACTGTAATTTGGTATAATGATAAAAAGAGATGTTGGTGTTGGGAAAAAACTTATATGGGAATTCAATACAAAAAGTATTCAGTTAAAAAACAAAAAATATTAGATTATAAAGAAGAAATAATGAATATTATAAATAAATTAGAAGAAGAGAGAGAACCAGCGGTTCATAAAGAAGTCATCGTAGATAAGACTATTTAAAATATATATAACAAAATTGTTATATATATAATATTAAAAGATGGATTTAAAAACACCACGAAATATAGAAGATGATGCTTTAGAAAGCTGGAGCGAAGAGATAGAGGATTTATTATCTGAATTTGGAGAAGTAGCATTATGCTTTCAATATTTACATTCATTTTCTCAAAGGAAATATAAAAAAAAATATCATCATTTTCAAATACCTATTATAGTTTTAAGCACATTAACGGGGACTGCTAATTTCGCAGTTGATTCATATATACCAAAAGATTATCAGCACGGTTTTACTGCTGTTGTTGGAGGGTTCAATATATTTTGTGGAATATTAGGAACTTTATTAAGTTTTTTAAGATATTCAGAAATATATGAAGGTCATCGTATATCAGCGTTGGCTTGGGCTAAATTATCTCGTAATATTGAGATTGAATTAGCGTTACATAGAGATAAACGGAAATCTTGTAGAGATTTTTTAAAGGTCTCTCGTGCCGAATATGATAATCTAATGGAAGGAAGCCCTTCAATTGATTTAGATGTAATTCAAATGTTTAATAAAAAATTTGAGAATAAATATCCAAATATTAGAAAACCGATTATTGTTAATGGATTAAGAGAAATTAAACCTTATTTTCCAAAAGAAGAATTAATCATTCCTCCGTCTGAACCTCTGCCTGAACCTCAGTCTGAACCTGAACAGGTTGAGCCTCTTTCAGAACCCTAACTCTTCCTTGTTTAATTAGTTCATTATATTCATAAGGAAATTTAGCAATAAATTCATCAATCTTTTTCAATCTTCTGTAATTCCTATACTTATTATACATTTTGTAATATTCTTTTTGTTGTTGATAATAATCTCTTTGCTTTTCATTTCTCCTATTCAACATTTCAGGAGATTTGTTCTTATGATAATAATCTCTTGCTCTTTCTCTTTGTTTTTCAATCATTTCACTTTCCTTTTTTAACTTACTATTCTCTTTTTGCGATTCTTCATAAAGTTTCTTGTAATCCATTTCTGAAGATACTGCGTCCATATCTATTGTTAATTATATATCTCACGATATTTTTAAATAATAAAAACTGATTATTAAAATATCAAATTTATTTTAATTTATTAATTAATTAATTAATCA
>Ga0181389_1000183_pt1 | contig 24852 bp, 35 predicted proteins | sample 12SPOviralmetaG_FD_130121 | JGI IMG/M metagenome (GOLD analysis project Ga0181389, IMG submission 130121) | Marine viral communities from the oligotrophic San Pedro Time Series (SPOT) site, San Pedro Channel, CA, USA - 12 SPOT_SRF_2010-06-29 | ecosystem: Environmental > Aquatic > Marine > Strait...
AAACAGTAGCACAATACGTCAGTACTGAAGTTAGTTATAACACAGGTACAACTACATTGTTTGAGGCTCCGGCTGATAGCATGATTTACAGCATCTCTGTAGATGTTGGTAGTCCTTGGGTTAGTGCTGACGATAATACAACAATTATCATAGGCGACTCAGGAGATACTGATAGACACTTTGGAACAGGTGATGCTGATATGACGCAAACATTCCAATTTCAAAGTTCGCACCAACATATATACAGTTCTGCAACAGATGTTACAGCCACTATAGCGGCAGGTAGTGCCAGTAGTGGAACAGCAGTAGTTACAGCGATTGTAATTGTACAGGCTGGAGTTACTAGTAATATTGCTAGAGATTACGGTTCAGTTGCGTAAGTATAAGTAGAAACAAATTTAAAAGCACATCTTCGGGTGTGCTTTTTTTTGGCAAAAATAAGGAAACTGATAAATACACACATAATGTTTAAAAATTTATTTAAGGATACCAAATTGAATAGAGAAGCCGTATTTGAACAACTTAAAATTGATGAAGGAGTAGTATATGAACTCTATAACGACCATCTTGGGTACCCGACCTTTGGAGTCGGTCATCTTGTCCTCGAAAGTGACAAGGAATTCGGAAAACCAATTGGAACTCCAGTTGACGAAGAACGTGTCAGGAACTGTTTTGAACGAGACCTTGATATTGCCATCTCCGAGTGTGAACTTTTATACGAAGACGGGAGATTTGGAGACTTACCTGACGAGGTCCAGCAAATCTTGGTTAATATGATGTTCAACATGGGCAGAACAAGATTAAGTAAATTTAAAAAAATGCATAAAGCAATATTAGAAAGTGATTGGAAAACTGCCGCAGTTGAAGGTAGAGATTCACGTTGGCACAAACAAGTTACTAATAGAGCAGAAAGATTAATGAAAAGATTAGAGGAAGTATAATGAAACTTAATGAAGTAATAGTTCAAGAGCAAAGCGAAGAAGAAATGAAAGCAGAATTAAAAAGGCTTCAACCTATTGCTGATAAGTTAGAATTTGCTAAAGAAGAAGCAAGAGATATTACTAAAGCAATCAAATATGAAAATACAACAAGTGAAATAATGATTGGATTAGGTGGTCTTGCAGAAAAACTTGGCATTGATGAAAAAGAATTAGACTACTACGAAAATAGAGTACGTGAAGCAAGAAATCAATTAGAGTCTGCTGTTTATGAAATGGAAGAAGTTTTTGAAGACAAGTACAGAGATGTAGCAAATAAAATTGAAAATATTGAAATGGATTTAGAAGATTTAGAATATGAGAGAAGACAATGAAACTAACTGACTTTAACGAATCATTTAGACATTATACTGTTAAGCATAAACGTACTGGTAAAAAGTACAAAGTAACTGCTATGCATGATAAAAGTGCAATAGATAAAGCAAAGGCACAACATGGTGGAACAGCATCACGTTATACTGGCACTAGTAGTGATGATTTTGAAATAGTTGAAGGCAGAAAGAAACAAGTTAAAGCAAATAGTAAAAAACCTAAGTTAGTAAAACCTAACACAGGGCATGAAAGTCCTCATCCATACCAAGGCAAACTAGTAGGTGAGCAAAAGAATAAACCAAAAATGCCTAAACAAAATAATCCAGTAGCAAAGAATTCACGCAATATGAGTGGTGCTGGTGCCCATAAGTCAACAAAAGATTATGACAGAAAAAAAGAAAAACAAGATTTAAAAAAGTTTGACTTTGATGAAGGTACATACGTTGCACAAAAGTCTGAAGTTATAGATTCTATATTGAGACAATTAAAAGACAAAGCACAAGATGATGACAAATTAATGAGACATTTAGCAAAATTAGTAAACAAAGATGCTAAACCTAGATTTCACAACAAACCACAAGGAAGATTTGAATTAAGTCCTATTGAGGAAGAAATTAGAAACACTTGGGAAGTTCGTGAAATAATGACAGAAGAACAATTCGATGAAGCCGCAGGTGAAAAAGATGCCTGCTATCACAAAGTTAAATCCAGATACAAAGTTTGGCCCAGTGCTTACGCCAGTGGTGCATTAGTACAATGCAGAAAGAAAGGTGCGGCAAATTGGGGTAACAAATCTAAGAAGAAAAAGTAATGCGTTTATTTGAAGTATATCAAGCAGAAGACAATGTCACTCAACTAGCAGAGCCTGGTGCATTCCGTAAGGAATGGAAAATACCACATGACGAAGTAGAGTCAGTTATTACTCAATGGATAAATCAAGAAGACCACATAGAGTTAAGCAATGGTATGCATATACTCAGTGGTGAGAATCATGGATATGATGACAACGAAGCACTTGTTATTGGTCAGGACAATAAAATACTAGACCATGATTCAGACATAGTTGATTTAATGCAACAATTTACACCTATTGAGATAGATCCAAGTATTGCAGAAGCAATAGTTGAAAAATGTTGGAAAGGTTATCAAAAGAAAGGTATGAAGACTATGTTTGGTAAACGTGTTCCTAATTGTGTTAAGAAAGAAGCAGTTGAAGAAGCAGAAGAAATTACTTCAGGTGATAGAAACATTGCACTTACTTTACCAAGAGGTGAAATGAAAGTTCTTAAAGCAGAAGATGACGAATATGACAGAGGACTTTTAGTTAAACTACTAGATGATGGTGGTTATGATATGGCATACTGGTATGAAAAGCATGTGCCGTTTGAAGTAGAAGTTTTAGTAGATGGTAAATCAATTAAAAAAGATGCAAAAACTGTAACAATGAAATTTCATCCTGAACTTGATGGTATGATGGATAAAGTAAACAAATTTAGAATGTATGACTTAGAAGCAGACATAAAAGATTTAAGAGACAAACTTGAGAAAGCAAAAGTAAATGAAACTTTAGAGTTTGCTCAAGACTTCAATGCATTATTAAATGGTATTGAGGAAGACCTAGCAAATAGAAAGCAGGAATTGAACGATGACCTTAAGGCTTGGTTTGGTAAAGGTAAAAAAGGTGGAGCCGGTGGCGGTGGCTGGGACGCCTATAATACTAAAGGTGAACGTGTAGGTAAATGCGGAGATACTAAAAGTAAAGCAAAGCCTAAATGTTTATCTAAAAGCAAAGCCGCAAGTCTAAGAGCCAAAGGTGGTAAGAGTGCAATAGGTTCTGCAGTTAGTAAAAAACGTAGACAAGATCCTAATAAGAATAGAAAAGGTAAGGCTAAGAACGTTAGCAATACCAAAGGGAAGTAATTATGAATTGGCTATTAATACTAACATTAAAAAGTGTCCTATCCAGTATCATTGGAAGTAGTTTTTATCAATGGTTTAAAAATACTAAAGTAGGTGTTTGGTTCCAAGTAAAAATGGACAACACTATGGAATGGATAGCAAAAAGATACGACATTGAGATTGCTAGTAGAGAAGAAAAATGGTTAGCACAATATCCATTACTTGCAAAAAGAATAGTTACTCTTGAAAAAGAAGTAGCAAAACTCAAAAAAACCAAATAATATATTATTAAAACTATTTTTAACTAAATACATGCATCAAAACAACACTGATGTATGTGTTGTTCACTTCAGGTGAAATGGCTAAAGCAGTAAGAAAATCAACAAGACACGTTACAAGAAAATGTAGTAGCATTGGACAAGGTGGTCGTGGTAGACGTACTAAAATAGGACAGTCTACTATGAACAAGCATAAAAAACGTTCCCATAAGCCTTATAGAGGTCAAGGGAGATAACAATGCCAGTCAAATTCGGTCCATCAATAAAAAAATTCGCAAAAGGTAGTAGAACAAAGTGGCATTGGGAACATGACTACATCAAAGCAAAATCAAAAGAATTTTTATTCGAATATATCAATAAAGAAGGTGCAAAACCTAAAACAAGAATCAAATGTATCAAAGAATTAGAACGTAGGGGCATTGATATTAATTGGGCACCTATTTCAGACCAGCAACAAGAAAACGAATAATTTGCTAAAAGTGATAAATAGTTTACATGAAACTATTCGATTTTACATCAGATAAAAACAAACTATCATCAAAGATAACAGAAAGCAAAACTGTAGTCCAAGAAGAATCTATCAACGAGTCTTTACAAGCATTAGCAAAACATGTTAAAGAAGGCAGTTCACTATGTGCAAGTCCTTTTAGACATGGAAGTAAAGCATACCTCGAAACATTCCAGTTAGCAAAAAAACTACGTGAAGCAGGTTCACTTCCTGAATTAGATTGGGAAAGTGAAGAAATGCTTGCCACAGACGTAGGTGAAAGTGTAAAATTAAAGAATGGTGAAACAGTTTGGCTAGATATTCCTTACTTAAATGAAGATGAAGATGATAATGGCATGATTGGTGAGCCTGACAACTACTATGATGCTGAAGAAAGAAAACAAGCATACAACGATTTACAAGATGCATTACAAGGCAATTATATGGACGACTACATCAAAGATGGTGATTGTCCTGCATGTGGCGGTTCAGGTTATATGGACGGTGAAGAAACATTTATTAATGATGATGGTGAAGAGGAAGAAAGTTCAGAGTGCGATGGCTTTGGCAACTACGGTTGTGACGAAGGCGAAATGACTTACGGCAGTGATGGACCAAGTTGGGTAGAAATTATTAAACATGACGAAAGTAATGCACAAAGACAAAAATCAAAAGACGAATATCCAGGTGATGAAGAAGTTATAAAACAAGTTGCTAGTTATATGAAAAGAATGGATGATCCTAGAATGGCATATCAACAAATGCAGGCAGACTTTCCACACATGGGTAGAGGACAACGAAGTGAAATATTAGGCAAAGCATCTAAAATGGCATTTGGTGAAGGTGTAATGGATATGGATTGGAAATCATCACGTGAACTAGATATGTCCTTACCATTGATTAAGTCATATAGTACACCAGAAGAAAATGCAGTAGGCAAAATTTTAGGTAAAGCATTAGATAAAAAAGATTGGGAAAAATACTCCCCACAAGAGTTATTTTCAGAATTAGAAAGTGTCAATCCAGCACTAGCAGATGACATTGCCAAAATTGCTAAAATTGTTTACAAAGTACAATTAGAAGAAAGAGCATACAAAGATGTTGGTGTTGCAGATGTTCATACAGATGCTAGAGGTAAAGAATTCAAATTTGATAAAGACAGTAAAAAGTTTAAATCAATGGATGGCGAAGAAGCAGATCCTAAAACTAAAGTTGGTAAAGAGTTAATGAGAAAACGTAGGAATGCAATGAAAAAATCAAGTCCTAGTTATAATAAAAAACCTGCACCTAAGAAAGGTGGATTTTTATCAAACCTCTTTAATGACGCAATTAGTGAAGGTGAAGAAAGAAGTATTATACGTGATGCCGTAGTACAACAACTAGTAGATACATTTGGTGAACAACCAGGTTTGTATGCAGACAATAAAGAAGACCTAGAAGCAAAAATGTATTCAGACCTAGAAGCAATGGATGTTGAAGATGTTGTTGATCCAAGAATGGAAGTAGGCGGACAACCAATAGGAGACTTTGCCAGTGGTAGAGTGTTAGATGTTGTCAGTGCAAATGAAGTTATAGAAGACGCATTACAGCATGTAAACTTAAATGACATGGAAGATTTTGACGAAGGCAAATCCCCACACAAAAAAGGAACAAAGAAATATAAAAAACACATGGCGGCTATACATGCCGGTGAAGGTGTTACCAACGAAGCAGAATACAACGGTAAAGACGTAGAACTTAATAAACCAAAACGAGGCGGTAGTAAAAAATACTACGTTTATGTAAAAAATCCAAAAACAGATAGAGTCAAAAAAATATCTTTTGGAGATGTTACAGGTCTCAAGACAAAAGCAAATAATAAGAAAAGAGCAAAATCATTTGCGGCTAGACACAACTGTGAAAAGAAAAATGATAAAATGAAAGCAGGCTATTGGGCATGTCGTTTACCACGTTATGGTTTAGTTAAAGGTGGTAAATGGTGGTAGAATATGAGCGATCCCTATACTCAAATCAATATAACAGATAGCACATTTGAAAGAATATTCGATTTGTCCGTAGACAACGAAGAACTTGTTTGGCACAGAGACAAAAAAACTAGATTTGTAAAAGTATTAGAAGGTGTAGGCTGGCAATTCCAATTTGATAACGAACTACCAAAAGAAATAGGGCCAGGCTCTACTATCCACATAAACAAAAAATGTTATCATAGACTAATCAAAGGTTCTACTCCACTTAAGGTGAGAATTGTAGAACTATGAAAAAAATAGTAATATACCCAGGAAGATTTCAACCCATGCTACCTCATCATGAGATAGTGTACAAAAAACTACAGGCTGAATTTCCAGGTGCAGGAGTTTATCTTGCTACATCAGATAAAGTAGAAGGCAGTAAAAGTCCTTTTAATTTTAAAGAAAAAGCAGAAATAATAAGCCAAATGTATGACGTTCCTATGGATCATGTTATACTTGCACCGCAACCTTACCTTGTAGATTCATACAAAAAGAATTTTGATTTAGAAAATACTATGGTTATTTTTGCTGTAGGAGAGAAAGATACTGACTGTTTTCCAATGAATAATATAGATGATAGTACTGGTTTAGACATGACTGTGCGAGGAGAACCTCGTCCAAAGTACTATCAGATGATAAATACATTAGAGCAACATCCTGCTTTACCAATGGAGGAAAGAGGATATATTCATATAGCACAAACTGTTAAAAGTGCAGATGAAGTTGCTAGTGCAAGTGCTTTTAGAAAAGCATTCACAAGTGTTGAAGACATTGAAAAAAGAAAACAAGTATTCGAACAATACATGGGTACTTACAATGAAAGAGTTTTTAATCTTTTCAATAACAAATTAATAGGTGATAAAATGAGCGAAATGATAGAAGTAATGAAATATTTGTCAGGTTTAACTGAAGCCGCTCCTGTTCAATACGGAGACTTAGATGTTGACACAGGTATGAAGGACAGTGAAGATGACGATTATGAAACAAAACCAGGCTATGAACAAGATAGTATGATTAATCAATTAGGTAAAGTAATTGATAGTGAAGAGGCTGGTAAAGATGCTGAAGACATGAAGATTAAAAATTTTAAACCAGTAACTAGTGTAAAAACTGATGATGGTAAAGAAATGGATATGACTCCTGGTCAAGCAAAAGCATTAAAGAAAATGATGGACATGCTACCAACTAATAGAGGTGGCGAAGAACAATCACCTAGAGAAAAGTTTTTAGATGCAATCCAGAGCTCCGAAGGATTAGCAAATATGTTAGATTTCGCAAAAAGCAAAAACCTAGTAGATGAAGATGTTGAAAAAGTTGAAATGCCAACTATAGATTTATCAGACATTAGAGATGACTATAGTGTTAATGTCGAAGAAGGCAGACTAAAAGATGTTATCATAGATGCTATGGAAATGGACCCAGAAGAATTTAAAAAGGAATATGGCGATTCATTTGACCAAGAAGAATTAGTAAAACAATATGACTCAAATCATCCAGACTATGAAGACCAACCAGAACCAGAAATGGAAAGTGCACCAGAAGGTGAACCAAGTCAAGAAGATGAAATGTATAACAAGTTAATCACTGCATACGAAAACAGTGAAGAAGACTTAGCAGAAGTTTTAGGCATGAGTATGGAAGACTTAGACACTGAACTAACTGACCTTTCATTAGAAATGGGTAAGCACATGGATGATGACAGAGATGAAATCATACAAAGATACATTGAAGATACTGTTGACAATGCAGATTACAAAGACCATGGTGAAATGGATTATGATATGGCTGACATGGAAGAAATGAAAAAATTAGCAGGATTAGTGTAATGCCTATAGATTTTAAATCTGCTGGCATGAAAAGAGCCGGAGCCAGAGATGCAAGTGTTTCTAAAGGTAAACAATTTGGTATAGGAAACTTTTTTGCCTGGGCAATGGAAAAATATCCTAAAATGACATTAGGTCAATTAGAAGCAAAAATGCCTAGTTTAGAAAGAGAATACGGACAAGAAAAGGCTATGAGGAAAGAACGTCCTGATGAAAAGCCTAGTGTAACTCCAGCATTTGATGATGAAAAAGAGTTAAACAAAGCAAAGGGTATAGAAATGCCTGATGCATTTGAAAGTGACATAGCAAGAATTAAAAAACTTGCTGGACTTAACGAAGATGAACAAACTGTAACCAAAATAGCAATTGGACATGTTGATGATGAATCAGACATGTTAAGAAAAGAATTATACAAAATCGGCAAGTATAGTGTTGAACTATACAAGATGTTAGGCGAACTACCTAACGGAGATTTCCCCCACTGGTGGCAAGGAAAAGTAATAAAAGCAGGAGAATATATAGGCTCTGCTAAACATTACTTAGAAGGAGAACTATTTGCTCCTGAACAAGACTTACCAGAACCAGACGACAAAGACGACCTAAATCCTTCAGGCGTCTAATTCAAATCTAATAAATACTGTTATAATTAAATAACAGGAACCAATTATGACAATTGAAGCATACATTCCAAAACATGCATATTTTTCAACATCACTTACACCAACAAACATGGATGTTGATACATATGAAAATTCAAAAGTATTAGAATTATATGGTAATGCTGGTACACTTTTAAACGATCCAGAGAATAGAGTTAAAGAAGAAAACTATACAGTTTTTGATAGTGACCAAGAAGCAATAGACCAAGGTAAAACAGATTTTCCTGATGCTGATTTTAGAATGTGGAATAGACATAATCAAATGAATCACCCAAGTGGTAATGTTGATGAACCTATGCCTTTTAAAGATGGTGAGATGTTTGATTGTATTTTTTCATATATGAAAACTGCTAACGTAGATCCTGAAATTTTAATGGCAGATTTACAAACTTGTTATGACCATCTAAATCCAGGTGGTATTATTTGTATGGGTGTGTTTATGCGTGAAGTAGCACTTAACTACTTTGTTGTTAGACGTACACATGAATATGGTATGTTAGAACCTACATTAGTTGAAAGCACAGAAAACAGTGATGTTTTTTGTCTTATTAACAATGATGATGTGAGAGTTGATATTGATAGAGTTCCTACTGAGGGTGATGATGCAGTTGTAGAAGCAACACACTTTACATGGTTTTGGCATAATGAAGCATTAACTAATAGATTAAAAACTGCATTTCCAGATGCAACAATTCACACAAGACGACTTCCGCCTATGTGGACATTACAAAATCCTTTGGTTATTGAAAAGTCTCTATAGTATCTTTGCCAAGACTGGCAATCAAATGTATTCTTTCTGAATCACTATAATTAGTAGCACAATGAATTTTACTAGTATTAAGTAGATAACTACTTCCTGCTTTAAAGTGTGCCATCTCTAAAGGAACTGTTTCTCCCTCATCTTTAGGTGTACCAAAGTTATCGGGCCAGTTTACCAAGAAGCATCTATTATTTGTTACCATTGGAAAATGTAATCTCCAATCTAGAATAGCACCTGTTGTATTAAGTGTTTGCATTAAAAAACTTCCGTCTTTATGTATGCTTAAAGTTGTTCTTGGAGGCAAAATACTTATTCTCCATCTATAAACATCTTTAAAACTATTAACAAATTCTTCTAAATATAATCCTTGTATTTGTTTTATAGGGTGAATAAATTGTGTTTCATCTAACATTTCATTTGAGTCATCACCTACTTGTGATGTAAGTACACCTTGCTTACCTTGTGCACCTGTTTTGTTTACATAAGTTTTACCTGCTATACCGTCTGTCCAATCATCGCTGTTTGGTTTAGATGCAGTAATACATATATTACGGTATGCTAGAGCTTCATACTGCGTGTTTACTGCTTGTTCTTTGATAGTATGATATACATGGTTCACATCATTACGCAACTTCATGTAATCAAAGTCTACAGTTATTTTTTTAAACACATCTATCATTGTTTTAATCCACACCATTCACATTTTTTGTCTATTGGTACATGTACTATATATCCCCTTATTTGACAACGGTGTGCCCAAAATGAAGGACTTTGTATAGAGTTACTAACTAATTCTTCTGCCATAGAACCCCAAAACTTTCCTGCTTTTGGTCCTTTATTCTTTTTACCATCACTCTCGCCTGGTATTTTAACCCACAGAAAAGCATCACAATGTTCTTCTTCAGTATTACATGTAGGCTCTTTACCTAATGCTCTGCCAGGTGGGTTACACCATTCATTGCCTAGAGGACCTTTACCATTACGACTTGTATCGATTACAAAATAATCATTTGGTCTGTGTTCGCAAACTTTTAAACTCCACTCCATAGATTCTTCTGTGCTTCTGTAATTACTTACATTTACTGCAAAACCTCTTACTTTATTATTGCTTACATTGTTTAAAAGGTTTGCGGCTTCTTTAGGACTTAGCCAATTGCTATGACCAATATCTATATAAACGTATGCTTCGCTTTCCTCTGTGAGAACTTTAAGTCCTTCTTTAATTAAGTTTAATCTATATTCTGATTGAGTAGGTTCCATATGTGTTGTATGTGGTAATGCATCTGGTTCGTATATAATAATAGGTTTATGCCCTTTTATACCCTCACAGAACTCGTGTATAAACATTAAATATTCACTAGCATCTTTGGCACCACCTTTGCTATAATGTCCCATATCTCTATTAGGTAAATTATATATTACAAAGTATGGTAAGTTTGGTGCAGTTCGTTTTAGAAATCTTTTGAGACTCTTTTGTAAGTTCTTTACAGGTTTTCCTTTTTTAGAACCATACCAAAATGCTACTGGGTGTTCAAATATTCTACTTGATAAAGGAAAGTTTATTCTGTGGTCTTTGACTCTGTCGAAATCGTTTACCCAGAAAGGATAATTAAGTGCCATTTTCTAATTGTTGCAAGGCTAAATCATTCTGCAAGATTTTAAACTGTTTATCACGTTTTTTAATTGCACGTTTAAGTTTCATATCACTTGCATATTCCAAATATAGTTTACCATTTAAATGGTCTAACTCATGTTGGAAACATCTTGCATCCATCCCTTCTAACCAATCTTCAACAACTTGTTGGTCATGCGTTTGGAATTTAACTTTAACTTTTGCTGGTCTAGTTACTATAAAATATAATAAAGGAAATGTTAAGCAACCTTCTTCTATTGCAACTTCTTCTTTACTAAACTCTAATATCTCAGGATTAAATACCCCAACATCTTCGCCTGAAGCAAAAGTCATAACAAACATTCTATAACCCATACCTAATTGTGGTGAAGCAAGTCCTATACCAAACCTATCTTTCATAAGTTGTATCATTTCTTCTTCACGTTTTTCCCAATCTGCATTTTTATCATCAAATGGATTTACACTTGCAATTGAATGAAGTGCAGGATTTTTTGGATCAACTAGTTGTATTTTAAAATCTTCCGACATATTTCTTTTTGTTTTGTTTGTTATGTATAGGTATTATTTCTGCTAGTTCAGGAGTAACTGCCTTTTGTATTGCATAAAATACACTTGCAAACACTACCGTACTCGCTAATAATCTTAAATCAAATATCAATGCTTCTGGTGATAATGGTGGAAAAGGCCCAGGAATATTAATAATTAAGTGCCATAAAACAACACTTAATACAGAAGAACCCATTAGTGTTGAGTACTGTCCGTTATTTAAAACCCTGGATACGACTCCTATAAGAGCCATTAATCCGTAAGTCAGCCACATAGTGCTATAAAACCCTAGAAATATATCTGTTATAAACATAATACTCACAGGTAAAAACATTTGTAATTGTCTATTTGATGTTAAGTATGGCATAAAAACTGCCATTGCAATAAGAGGTGTAATATTAGGAGGCAGTATAAATCTGCTTAATAAAATACAACCTAATAATAAACTAGCACTCTTAAAGAATTCTTTCATGCTAATATTTATCAGGAACTAAATGGGTAGGTACAAATTTTACAACACCTTCCTCTTCGATAACAACATACAAGTCTCCCATCTGACATTTGAGATGTTTTCCTGTAATTTCTTCGTCGAATTCTATTGTGCCGTTACTTCTTAATCTAAAGTGGTAATCGTGAAATCTAACTGAGCCTGGATCTGTTTCTAGATGAAACTCTCTGCGTTTGAACATAATAAGTCCTTACTGTTATTATACAAGTATTTATTATGCGGTGCCTCTACAGTAGGCATCAATTAGGTTATCTCCTGTGAGTTTTTCACCAATAATCCTAATTAATTTGCCATTCTGTTCTCTTCTAATAGTGCCGTCATTAAATTCAGTATCTGTTACTGCACCATTTTCAAAATCTTTTACAGATTCTTCTGTTTCGTAATGCATAGATGTTAGTGAATGGACATGCAAAGATTTAATGGTTTTGGACCATTCCTCTGCTTCAAGCAAAAGTCTTTGCCTTTCTACCCTGTAATCAAATTCTCCCATAATATTATTTATGCGGCTTTATGAACTTCCTCTAACAGTTGAGGATCTTTTTGGTCGAACCAACCGTTTTTGGTTTTATACTGACATTTATAGTCATCTCTAGTGTTACCTACACCAGGTGTCCATTGCTCAGCCTTACCAGTAATGCCATCTGCATAATGAGTATATTCAGGATGGGGAGTGTGATGGGTACGACACTTCCATTGCTTGTCTTCATAAAAGAACTGCACCGGAGTTTCCCAAGGTTCACATATTGGACCCTTGCCGTCGCCATTTTTACCAAGTTCACGTATCTCCCAATCCAGGATATATTCTTCAAATCCTTCGTTAAAGGATTCAATAAGTTTAGTAAGGGTTGGGATACCTCCATTAGCAATCGTATTGATTTGCGTGGAAGTTAAATCATCAACAAAGTAAGTACAGCCACCCTTGAATTTCCAATAAGGTTCAGAAGTACCATGCACATAACCTTCGTCATGAGCCGCATAGTTCTCTCTGTATTGTGTGTGTATTACTAATGTTTGCATAAATTCTCCTACCTTTTTATTTAAACTATGTACATAGTATAGCAAATTTGGGGGTACGAGTCAACCTTTTTTTCACTTTTTTTGGTAAAAAATGGTACTCCGTAGGAGAGTCGAACTCCTGTTGCCGAGATGAAAACCCGGTGTCCTAACCACTAGACGAACGGAGCAGGATGGAGCTCGGGATAAGATTTGAACTTACGACCTGAGGTTTACAAAACCCCTGCTCTACCAACTGAGCTACCCGAGCTCGGATTAGAAAGTATAGTACACTTAAGGAACTTTACTGGGCACGGTTAAAATCTACTCTTGTTTCGTGGTGTGTTTTACCACACTACCCCACCTAATATACGAAATACCACACGGATACTTTCTAATATATGTATTATACTGATTTTTTGTTAAATGTCAAGAACTTTGTTTGTTTGCTTCTGCTTCATTGAATGCATGTTTGAGTTTTATCTTTTCAATGAATTCTGCTATATTGTCGATTTCTTCTAGTCTTATTAATGCTTCTTTAGGAGTCATCTCTCCTGTCCTTGCTACAGTTGTTGCTATGTGTATTAAGTCATGTCTACCAATACCATGCTTTCTGCAGATTGCCTGTACGTCAGGATCTTTCTGTTCTACTATGTCTTGGATCTTCTTTCGAATTATTTTTGGCATTAAAGACTTATCTTTGTATCATCAGGTAATCTTCTATCTGAATCATTATTATCGTTATTCTTATTTATGCTATCAAACTGACCTGCACCCTTAGGTTTGTGATTGTTTATGTCATCAAAAGGATTAACCTTACCATTAACAAAGTCTTCAAACGGACTAGGAGCAGTATGCGTACCAATCTTCTTTAAGAACCAATCTATTTTACTTGCATGATGCATTCTTGCTTGTACCATATTTGGATGATTAAAGTCTTGTGGATCTTCTGGATTGCCTTCCATGTATTTTCTATTTTCAAATGTTTCGTCATCATTGCCACCAGTAAGGTCTGCTCTATCATGTAAAACTTCAATGTTAATTCTTTCGAATATACCATTCATCCTAGCAATAACACTTACCCAAGTATCATTTTGTGCATTAACACTCCAAGCATCACATAATGTAAACCAGTCTGCAGGTATAAGTGGGAAGATTGCAAAAGGATGGTCATGATTGTCTTTAGGTGCTAGACACTTAAATTGACCATCATATTTTTGAATTTCAACTTCCCAATCTTTTGTTTGCATAATTGCATCATCATTCCAAAGGAATAACCATGCCCCTGTACTTGAGTGACAAAGTAAGTTTACATAAACATTTAATTGTTCATATCCTAAAGGTTTAAAAACTTTGGCTTTACAGGCACAACCCCATTTTTTCATAAAGTTTCCTGCTTCGTTGTTTACCCAATCAATACTTTCTTGGTCATCGTCATCTACACCTAGCATGATTTCAATCTTTGCTGGATTATTTGCATTTTCTAAAAGGCTTGTAAGACTTTTTTCTAATGCTCCACTTGTTACTCTGCCTCTAGTAGGTAGTATAATACTAACTACACCACCATCCGGATTTAGTATTTCTTGATTAACTTCTTCCTTTGCCATATCTATCCTGTTATAAGTTTTCTAATGTTTCCACGGAATGTATAATGTCCTACATGGTTTAGTCCAGTACGTGGATCTAAAAATACTTCTCCGCCCATTTGTTGCCATAGTCTACAAAATGTATAATCCTCAGACAAATAACGTCTGCTTTCAGGATCAATCATTGTGTCGAACAATGCATACATGTGTTTTTCAAATTTTGCATCAACATTAATGTCATTTGCATATTTTAATTCTGGATGATTGTCAAACATTTTCTGAATTACATCTCTTTGAATACACATAAATCCTGTTCCAGCATCTTTAAGTTTAATTAAATTATCTCTAATTTGAATTTGATTTAAAGGTTCGCCATTATCATCTGTGCAGAATTCAAAGTTTACAACATAGTTTGAACTATGTCCTTCAATTGTTTCTGTTGTTTCACTCTCATTACGTCTTGCGGCATCTATAATGCTTTGCCAATTAATTGCTTTTTTAGGATAAGCACCTACTGTAATTGGTCTATCATATGCTACCATTCTAAGTAAATCGTTCGGATCAAATTCAATATCTGCATCAATAAAGAATAAATGCGTTGCTTCTGGATGTTCCATAAAGAAACTAACAAGTGTATTACGACCTCTAGTAATAAGACTTTCATTTGCTAATGTGCTAACAGTAAATTGAATATCATATTTGTTACAAAGAATTGCTAATCTCATCATACTTCTAAAATAAGGTTCGCCAATTTGTCCACCATAACATGGTGTTGCTATAAAAATATGTTTATTTCTTAGAACTTCGATTGGTATTTCAATCTTTGCATCAAGCAATTTATGTAATACATCTTCTTGATTAGGTTCTACATCTGCTGTGACTTTGTTGTCATCTGCTATAGGTGTTGATGCTTGTGATTTTGATTGTTTGGGTGTTTTAGATTTATTCGCCCTGCGTTGTTTTCTATTTGCCATTTGTAATCCTGTATAAAACTATGTGTGTATTGTACAGTATTTACTCTAAAAGTCAAGTAGAAAGGAAAAGTATTGGTTTATTTTTGGTCGGGCTTTCTGGAAATGAATTGGTTTAGTTTTTCTGCTTCTTTGATTACATCTTCGGTCGATGGCATAAGGTCTGGCTTATTAGCCTGAGCCTGTAATATCAACCTTGCTTCTTGAATAAGTTCTAACCTTATTTCATATGGTGTTTTGTTAGACAATTTAATTGTTCTCCTACATTTACAACAGTTATTTATCTAATTTTTGAATAATGTACCTCCTTGGTACTTCCTATAACAGACGTTAATATCAGAAAAATCTTCCACTGCACAACTTAAAACAACTCTATCAACATTGCTCAATTCGTTATAGCCTCTATGAAAAATCATTGTGTTATAAAATGCAGGAACTGTAGGCTTATCCCATTTACATAATATGTCCGTATTTTCCATATCTGTTTTTGTAACAAATCCATGCTTTTCATTATCACGTGGATCAACATTTTTAAATCTAGGAAACGTTGCCCATTGACCTTCCATTACATCTGCATCACCAAATACAGGAAAGTTTAATGCACATTGTCTTGTATGAAAAACAGGACCTTCACAATGCCATCTGCTGTTTACATTAGCAGGAGTTCTTAACATTAATATACTAGTAAATTTTAAATTTAAAGTATCTCCTAAAAACTCTTTCATGCGTTTACTTAAATCAAAATTAACTTCTTCATATAAATTTACTTCTTTAAAATCACGTTTGTCTTGTGAACTATTTTCATCAACCTTAATAAAACTTTGATACCAGTTTGCACTTAAACTTCGACTATTACCTTGTTCTACTTTATCTTGTGTTTTAACATCATCTTGTGCTTCATGTCTTTGTTGTTCACTTACAAAATATTCTTTTACGTCAAAAGGTATTTCAGGCATTTCTGGTACTTCGAAATAATATGGTAATTCTATTCTTTGATTCATTTAAAAAGTTTTCCTTGCTCATACACTTTATGTATTGCATGTATATCTATGTTTTCTTGCAAAGCAATACTTAAAATAGTTCTGTGCTGATTGCAATCTTCATTTACGCCTCTATGTAAATACATTGTATTATAAAAAAATCCTCTATTTAATACGTCACTTACATAAGTTCCATTATCATAAACTTCCATTTCATTTAAAAATTCAGACTTTACATATCCTTTTGTTTCTACTTGTTCTGGAGGTAAGTCTCCCCAAAGTTTACAATATCCCCATTCTGCTTTTGTTTTGTTAAGTTCACCTTCAACTAAAAAGTTTAATGCACACCTTCTACTACGCAACATAGGTCCTTCACAATGCCACCAACCATTTTGACCTGGCAATGTTCTTAATAAACTTACACTTGTCATTCTTACAGTAAATGTGTCTTTAGCCCATTCCCTTAATAATTTACTCATTTCAGGATTTTGTTCTTCTGTCATTCCTGTACCTTTACTTAAAGAAGAACCTTGTACTTTGTTTGCATCAGTTCCACCAAAGCCCTGTAAGTACCAACCTGCTTCTTTTGATGCAGTTTTACCTTGTTGTATTTTGTCTAAGTAATCTGAGTTACCATCAAATATCTTATCATCGTCTTCTTGATCCACATATTTCATTACATCAAAAGGCAACTTTATCTCTGGTACTTCAAAATAATACGGTAAGCTCATTTATTATATTTATTTAAAAAGTTTATCACTTTTATACAAGTTATAAACTTCATCAATATCTTCCCTAATTGCGGCACTAATAACTAATCTATTCCAACCTGTAAAATTAAATACTCTGTGCCAATGCATAGTATTATAAATTGTTGCTTTGCCTGGTGTCATTCTGTGTTCTGCTAAAACATCTAGATTTTCATCTTCCCACCAAGTAGGTTCTTTGTCATTATTTTCAATATCTTCGTTTAGTCCTCTTGTTGCCCATTGAACATAACTGCGTTCAAAGTCTCCTGAGACCATAAAATTTAATGCACATTTACGACCAAATGTTCCTGGTCCTTCACTATGCCAAGGACTAGAGGAATTACACATTGTATTTAAAAGAGTTAAACTTCCAACGGGTATTGTTAGTTTACTTTCTAAATACGTTTTTACTTCTGCATACCAATTTTCAGGTACAACTCTATACTGAAAACTATTTCCGCCCAAACCTAATCCTGAAGGCGACATATAATCAGCAGGGTGCTGAACATATGGTTTATCTTCCACATCAAATGGTAATTCTAATTGCGGTATGTCAAAGTAATATGGGACCATACTACTATTTATTGGTGTTTAAAAGACTTGATCCAGTAAATAGAACGACAATAACATAAACCCTAAACTGCAAACTTGCATTACAGATGCTATTGCAACAATCTGTAAGGATTTGTCTGCCCAAGGTTTGAGGTTAGTTTCATTCCATTCTTTTATTTCTTCTGGTGTTGCATCTCGATATTTTCTAGTTTCTTCTCTCATATTATAATATATTTGCTATTGTTAAGATAGCAATTATCACAGGTACTTCCCATGGTAAAATTATTAAACCTAGTATAATAGCCTGTTTCATGTTCCTGGTGTTAATGCAAAAATGCTTACTACAAATATGGATATTAGTGTAAATAATTCCGCTTTATCTCTTATTTTTTCCATCTTCAATATTCCTGTGTATATAGTGTTTGTTTTCAATATCTCTAAGACTTCTCATTACTCCAGCCATAGTATCTCCCACCTGTATAGAGAATAGGAGAGAACTTAAAAGTATTGAACGTTTTACTTGTATCATCTTTAAGGGAGAATAACATAAACAAAACTTATTGCTTACTATAGTTTGTATTTATAATATATTATAATTTAAGTTATAAAAGACTATTTTTTTATAACGTCTTTGTTATGCTGATGTCATTTAGGTTGTTACAAAATTCAAAAGGACATGAATAATGTTCTATTGGCAATTCTAATTCTTTAATTTGTGTAATGTTTCCAAAACTTTTTGCTCCACACCAACTGCTAATTATCTCTCCATGCATATCTATATTAAGACCTTCTGATCCTAAATGGCAATTCATTCCGCCAAACTTATTAAGTCCTTCATTTATAATTTGATGACTTTGAACATACTTTACAGTTCCATCATCATACTTAAATTCAGTTGACCAATATTTAGGATCACCCTTTACATGGGTAGGTGTGTTATCTTCCATAGGAGTAGGATTAGGTTTTACTCCTGGACGTTGCATAATTTCTATTTCTTCAGGTGTATAGTTGTACCATGTTTCTTGTGTATCGTAATTGTTATTGTCTCCAAGTAATTTTTTATACATTGTTTTAACAGCAATACTTACATCAAATACACTTTGTCTACCATTGTTATCATTAAAAGAATCTCTTAATTCTTCGCCAAAGTCATATAGTTCGTTTACTTGACCACTTATGCCGGCTATACTTATATCTACCGTTACGTGACCTCTTAGGACGTCTACAACCTCTTTAAAATGTTGTTTATCCATAGTTAAAGGATGATATGTTAATACAACACCTTGTAAGAAGTTTCTTGCTTCTTCCCACCAACGTACAGTTCTACTACCATTCGAATATACAGTTACATTTGCTTTATAGTCATATAAACTTTGTAATATTTCTTCAAAGTCGGGTATAGTTGTTACTTCTCCGCCTATAAGTTCCCAATGCATTGCACGAACTTTTTCTTCTCCATTATGAATGTAAGTATGTGCTTTATAATAATCGCAAACTTTTTGAATTGTTTTTAGATAAACATCTTTTGACATCCAAGGATTTGTGCCGTCATGTAATATTGTTGGGCAGTAGTCACAAGAGAAATTACAGGTGTTACCCATACTCCATTGAATGTTTACTGGATTATTTGGTGCGTGATAATGTGGTCCTACAACCGATATGAGTCTACTCATATCAATATTTATCGTATATTAGGAGGTTAGTTTGTTAATGATATCGTTTATAATCTGTTCTGTAGCCATTTGGTCATAAGACATTTGTGCATTTACACGTTCCCAATTAGTATCTTCCCAAATTTTTCCTTTTTGTATCCAACTATAAACTTCTTTTAATTCTGTAGGGACAGGAAAAGGTGCATGATGATTTACAATAACGTTCTCTGCTACTTCGTTATCATAGCCAGGTTTACAAAATCCGTGTACACAATCAAAAAATTCTACATATTTACTATTTGTTTCATCTGCAAATATTTTACTTTTTTCTGCACTGGTCCAATTATCTTCTGCACCATGATAGCAAGTTACATCGTAATCTTTTGCTTTGTAAAATGCTTCTTCAAAGGGCCACAAGTTTCCATAGCATAATGCAAAGAATGTTTCTTTAGGTAATGTTTCGTTGTAATGTGCAATAACATTTGCAACTGTATCAGCACCCCAACTAAAACCAACTAATGCTAGTTTATTTAAACTTAATCCTGCAAACATATTACTGTGATTTTCGCATAAAAATTTATATGCTTCTACAGTTTCTAATGCTCTCATTCTAGGACTTACATATCCACTAAAGTCACTCCAGCCAATGGCTTCCATACTTCTTCCTGTAAAACTGTCTACACATAAAGTTGCAATACCCTGTCTGCCTAAACTGTCAACAAATAAATCGGTATCACTGCCTAGTCCACCTGAACCATGACTAATAATACATAAAGGTTGATTGCCCGCAAACTTATCTGGTACAACTAATTGACATCCTATTCTAATAGGAGTATCATCCCAAAAAATGTTTTTGGAACTTTGTACTTGAAATAAAACTCTTTTTATATTTTTCATTAACTTAACTCTTTAAATTTTTCAAAATACATTCTCCAAACTACTTGGGGAACGGTATAAAATTCTGTTATGCCTTCTGGCTCTGCAATGCCTTTACGTTTCCACCAGTTCCTAGCAACATAGTCTGTAATTGTATTACTGCTTCTAACATAATTATCAGCATAGGCTTTATTGGCTAAAGTGGTTCCAAAGGTTGCTTTAAAGTTAGGTTGTTTACTTGCCCAATCACAATTGAAGTAAAGTAGTCCATCAAACTCAGGCATTTCACCTCTGCCGTATCTTCTACTTTTAGTCATTGGTATATCTGCATTAGGTATCCTACAAAGTCTAGTCCAAATTCTATAGTAACCTTCTTTGTATTCTGGCATGTATTGTGTTCCTGCTACTGCATAAATCTTTTGTGTAGGGATATGTATCATGCAATGATATTGTATTTCATCTACTTTCATTGCTTCAGGCGAGGAATTATTTTCGTATCCTAAATCTTTTGCTACTTGACAAAACTCTTCCAAAGCAGGAAGCCATTTATCGTTGTATTCAATACAACCTATTTCGCCATTGAAAAATGTTCTTAAGATTTCTTTATTGCTGATATCAACCATCTGCCTACATCCATTTCGTACCACTTAGTATTAAAGTTTAACCTTCTTGGTCTATAATGATGATTGTTATGTAAACTTTCACCCCAAGTAAATAATGCCAACCAAGGATTATTTGTACTATTATTTTTCATTGGAGTTGTTTCGTACGTCATACCTTTTATAGGAGTATGACCAAGTACATTAACAATACCACTTATAATAACACTTAAAAAACTTGCATTTAAACTTGCAAGTATATATCTTCCATCAAACCACCAAACTGTCAATAATGATATAATTAACAAGTTTAATATGATTAACACATAATAATTTTTATGGCACCACAATGCAAACGGATCTAATTGCCTTCTAATTTTAAAAATTTCTTTTCTGGCAAATTCATGATTCTCTTTGTGGAATATCCAACCAAACAATGCATAAAATATGCCTTTAGTTGGAGTATGTACATCTTTGTTTGTATCTGTGTGTGCGTGATGACTTCTGTTATGTATAAGACTCCAAGTCACCGGAGAGCCTTGAGCTCCTTGACAACCTAAATAAAGTAAAAACTTTCTTATTGGTTCCCATGTTTCGAATGAACTATGGCTATGTAGTCTATGAAAGCCTACACTTATGCCGTATCCACTATAAAGTATTGTAAAAAATATGGTAGCACATAATAACTGCGTACTACCATTCGCTATACTCCATAGCAAAGATATGAATGCTACAGGAAGAAATAGTAAATAAAATAGCATTATTTCTTTAACCCCTTAATAACCCAACTACTGATATCTATTTCACTCCAGTGCTGACTATTATTTGTTGCATTCCAATACCTGTGATGATTGTTATGTAACATTTCACCCCAAGTTAAAATTGCACCTATTCTGTTATTGACACTATTATCTTTTGTCTCAAAATTTCTATAGCCAAACCAACTGTAATGGCTAAGTGCAGTAACAGTACTTGTATTCATTAATGTTGCCCATATACCAAATACAATTCCGTATAGTGCAACTTGCCAACCAAATAGTAACCATGCTAAACCAACTGTTCCATAATTTATTACTAAATGATTATCGTTTAAAAATGCGTAATATTTGTCATTTACAAAATTACGTCTTATGTATTTTACTAAAACACGTCTATCAATGTGTTCATCAAAGTATTTTTGTTCTCTGTGCCAAGTTAGAAATGCATGAAAGAAACCTTGTAAAGGACTATGTGGGTCACCTTCTTGGTCTGCGTTTTTATGATGTCCATTGGTGTGTATCATTACCCAAGGAAAAATTGCACCGTATCCATTAAACACACTACATGTTGTCATAATACGTTCTTTCCATTTAGGCATTTCAAATGCGGCATGACCCCAATATCTATGTAAGCCAATTGCCATACCAACACAACCAAATAGGAAGTATGTGATAAGTCCTAACCATAGATAATTCCAGTCACCGTTATATGCCATTATTGGTATTATACTCCAACCCACTATTTGAATTGGTAGAGTGTATAACCAAAAGTTTGCTTTTGCTTTATCTTTAAAAAAGTTTGTTAATGAAGTCAAAATTCGTTTCATGATGTTTTTGTAACATTTCCTTTAGTCTAGTGTCTACTTTTACTGTATATTGTAAACTAGCATACTTTAAGGTCAAAGGCCCAAATGGTGCTAATCTTTGTCTTAGTGTATTATCGTATTTATCATGTCCGAAGTAACTTTTAAGCATTTCAATGCCTATTAACTTTTGAGTAGTGGGTTTTATGTCAAAACCTGCTTGTTTTATAGTTCTGACTTCATATTGATAATATCTATGAGGTGCATTATCAACAAAGTCTTGCGTTTGTGATTTTAAAACTTCACCATAACTTTGTGTAAACATCCAACTGCTGTACATGTCTACATAATGTTCTTGGAAGTTTGTGTATTCTTTACCGCTAACTTCAGCGGCATGTTCTTGAGTTTGGTGTGGGACAAATGGCATAAACCCATTGTTTTTTGTTCTTGTCCAATCACTGTTACTAACATGCATCATAAAGCCTGGATAAACAATACAACAATCTGGTAGTAAATCAAAAAACTTTCCTGCTATAGTCATTTGTGGTTGTGTAGTAGGAAATTTTTCTCCATAGTATTCAAATTCATCTCCGTCAAATAATGCTGGAACATCTATAGGAAACAACTCATATTTTATTCCTCTCGCTTCACAATATGCAATGCTACAATCGTTTTCACGTTTACTTAAATCGTTACTTAAAACAGGAATGGCGGCAACAAAATCTATGCCTGCCATTCTAAATCCTTGCATAGCAATTTGTGAATACATGTGTTGTACACTATAATCACACCACACATATAAATCTTTGCTGAATTTTTGTCTAATCTTTTTGGCTGTTTCAATTGCTTCAATAAATGGAGAACGAGGAATTACATCTGGTGCTTGAACAAACATATCAACATTTTGCCCATTTCCAAATTCACTAAATGTTACACCTCTCATTCGAACTCCCTGTATAAATGTAAATCATTTAGATTGTAAGTTCTTATAAAAGGGTCGCCTGGTTCTAATAATTTTACAGGTCTTGCCATTGGTACCCAATACTCTCTCATTGTAAATGGAGGAGCATCATATGGTCTATTAAAATATTTGTGTTTAACATCTTCGTATGTTAATTTATTATCTGCATCACAACTAATCATATGATATTCAAATAATTGTCCATTTATATCTGCTTGAAATCTATGAAACATATTTGTTTTGAATTTAAAAGTTCCATACAACCACCCACTATTTGTATCAAATGTAATTCCACGTGGCATGTCTAATCCCATGTCTACATATCTTGCATCTACAAAATCTTCTAATTGTACACCACCATACAAAACACTAACTTGGTCACCTGGTCTAACAGGTATTAAGTGTTCTCCTGCACAATATCTTAAATTGGATACAGGATTAAATTCATAGTATTTAGGCTTGTTAGACGGCGTCTGTGCAAGTCTAAGAGGCCAAGGAGCATTACGGACACTACTATCACTGTAATATCCTAGTTCATAATTAAGTTCTAATTGTTTATGTACCATCTTTGTACAAATGTTATGGACTGCTTTATTGCTGTTTGGTTCACTAGGATCAATTACATCATATATATCTATCCAGTTTTGATAGTATCCATCATGTTTATTTCCGCCTACTCTAACAACACCATCTACTGCAACTGGACTTATATCTATAACAGGCAAATCCTTGTTCCCACCAGCACAAACTACCATATGCCCTGCTTTTAAAAGTTGTTCTATACGATAATCTACTATATAATTACGGTCCATTTGCCAACTAAAACACAATATCTTGGGCTCTTGTACCGCTAAAAGGTCTAATTTTTCTATGAGTGGTGCAAGTGTATCTTCGGCTGAAACAGTTGTATATGACGTTGTATGACGTTCATAGACGTCGATATACGCACAATCTTCATTAGATTGCATACTTAATACCGAATAACTGCTAGTTATAGCGGAAATAACATTATATTCGCTTATTTCACAGTCTATGAGATATGTGTTATGTTTAAAAGATTGTATTATTTCGACAGGAAATGAAGATACGTCGATTGAATCATTAAATTGAATTATAAGCATAGTTAATACTTATCTGTGGAAGGGGTAGTTTAACCGGCAAATACGGTACTAGCACCATTGGCGGCATGACCACAACTTGCGGCATCACCTGCTCTGGTAACTGATTTGCCTGTTGCAAATACTGTAGTACTTGTACCAACTATTTTAGGTGCGGCATGAGGAGCCTTACCATGTCCTGCTACTGCATCACCTATTAAAGATACTCTATTACCTTCAGCATAAACTGTGGATGCACCTGGGCCTAGAATAGCCGCTCCGGCTTGATTTGCTGATGTTCTACTTATTGCTGGCATAATATTATTTATCAAAAGAAAAGGGGCCTAGGCCCCTTTTCTATGT